>Ga0134126_10001048_pt1 | contig 35006 bp, 32 predicted proteins | sample KB31752_FD_96881 | JGI IMG/M metagenome (GOLD analysis project Ga0134126, IMG submission 96881) | Terrestrial soil microbial communities with excess Nitrogen fertilizer from Kellogg Biological Station, Michigan, USA - KB3-175-2 | ecosystem: Environmental > Terrestrial > Soil > Unclassified ...
AACTTATTCATTTATTAAATTTTTATTGGCAAGCAAGCTTAACCTGATTTTTAAACTGCTGATCCATATTCCTAAAAGAAGCCAGCCGAATACCGCAGGCCAGAAAACCATCCTCATAGTAGCATCCAAACTTTCGCCTCCAAGCGCAGGGTTACCGCCGCCTTTAGCACCCTCCAGCCCACCGGGGTGTAAGGATTGTACCATGCGTGGAAGAATCATAATTAAAGGGATATAAATAAAATAGGCGAAAACGTTATAGACTGACGAAACCCGTGCCCTCTTGTCCATATCAGTCATCGAGCCACGCAGAACGATGTAAGCCAAATAAATTAAAACTGCAATTGCTGCTGCTATCTGTTTTGGGTCATTGCTCCAAAATTCACCCCAGGTATATTTAGCCCAAATGGAACCGGTTGCCAAACCAAGAATGCCAAAAACAATTCCCATTTTGGCAAATTCAGAAGCATAAATATCATATTTAAGATTCTCAGTACGGAGATAGGCAATGGAATATCCTAACGATAAAGTAAGCAGGCCCATTTGGCCAAACCACATTGGTACATGAAAGAAAAAATTGCGTATGCTTTGATGGAGATTACCTATAATGGGCACATGAATTAAGAAACCGGCGGTAAAGGTGAAAATTAAAAAAACAATACACAATATCTTCCACCACTTTAATTTCATGAGTTTTTTTTGTTGGGCAAAATTAAGAATAATATCATTGAATTTCGGTTATTGTTTGATTAACCAAAGTGATTTTATATAAATCTAAATTTAAATCAACAGGTAATAGAAATCCTCAAAATTCTTTATTAGTATTTTTCTAAACTTTTTTAAATTAGAGTGATAATTTAATATTTCGTGAAATGTTTTTTGTTAATCTTTCCATAAGAAAGGAAATAATACCACCGATAAAACAACCACCAACACATCAAGACCGAATAATAAAAGCGTGATTTGCAAAATTGCCCCTTCTATAAAAACCTCTCCCAGGGCAGCTCTTGACAAGCGGATTAATAATAATAATTGAGGAATGATTAATGGAAACCCAAGTATCGCCATGATTGCTGCATTTTGATGAGCCTTGGCTGCAATCGCTGACATCAATGTAAAAACAAGGCTGAGGCTTAGTCCGCCAAGACAAGCAATACCAATAAACTCAAGCTGATTTAACATTGGGTTCCCCAGCAAAAACCGAAACAAAATAAGGCTTAACAAAACCATTAAAAGCATTATCACTGCGCTGTAAATCAATTTGGCAATTATAAATTGTACGGGGCTTACTACTGAATAAAAATAGAGCATCCGGCCCTGGCTTTCCTGCATAAAACTTTTTGCAACTGCGTTGATACAAACAAATAATTGTATCATCCAGAATAATCCATTATAAACTGTGCTTTCCGGCTGCCCCATCGCCAGGTATAAAACAAAAATGGTAGAAGCAACGTATAATAAAATACCAAAAAATGTATGCTGTTGCCGCAACTCTAACAGAAAATCTTTTTTTAGTAAGGTGAGGATTTTTGACATTCTTTTTTTATAAAATCATAGTAAACGCACAAATAAAACCAATTCTTATTTTATTTGTTTAGAGCAGCGCAAACTCTGCATCTTGGTTCATAAATATCTTTTTCACCCAGCAAAACCTGCCCGCCGGTATTTATTTTTCGATAACTAACATTAGCAATATTGCCACAAACCACGCAGATCGCATGCAATTTGGTAATATAATCGGCTATTGCCAACAAATTAGGCATTTGCCCAAATGGTTTACCCTGGTAATCCATATCAAGGCCCGCTACAATTACACGCATTCCTTTTAGAGCCAGCGCTTCACAAACTGGCGCAATCTGATCGTCAAAAAATTGAGCTTCATCTATCCCAACCACATCTACATCCTGCGCCAGCAAAAGTATTGTTTGTGAATTGTCAATTGGAGTGGACTGAATTTTATTTTCATCGTGGCTCACTATTTTTTGTTCATCATACCTCGTATCAAACGAAGGTTTAAAAATTTCTGCCTTCAGGTGAGCAATTTCAACTCGCTTTAATCGCCGGATCAATTCCTCGGTTTTTCCGCTGAACATACTGCCGCAAATTACTTCTATCCAACCCCGCCTTTCGCCCCGCAAAATCGGTTCAATAAACATTTTTTGTATTTAATTTTAATTTCAATTTGTAACTTAGCTCAGTTTGCAACGTTAAATTGATTTTTGCTTAAATCAAAAACAAAGATATTTGCAAACTCTTAATAACATTACAGATTTTATTACATGGACAGAGTGTCAACACTTCTCAAAAAATTACAAAAGCAACTTGATGGAAATTGTTCCGCCAGGGAAATGTTACAGACAGTACAAATATTACAATCAGAATTAATAAAAAATATTGAAACAAAACCAGGTTTGCGCAGCGAAAAAATATCTGTGCTGATGCCTGTATCTTTTAATATTGTTGAAATAGAAAATAATACAACATCGTCCGGAGAAGAAAAAATTGTAAAGGTTTTGCAGATAGATGAAAAAGATATTGAAGAAGAACTGGAACAAATTAAAAAAAATGCCGAATTATCAAATGCGAGAAGTTCCCACAACCGCCCAAAGTTTTTATATGACCCGCTGGAAGATGTACCTACGCTTGCGCACCAGGACCAGGCTGACAAAAGAGTGCCGGGAGAACTTGAATTTGAATACCCTGAATCGCTTAACGACCGTTTAAAAGAAAGCAAAATAGAACTTTCGCAATCACTTACTTCGGCTCCTATCAAAGATTTAAGAAAAGCTATCGGCGTAAATGACCGTTTTCTTTTTATCAACGAATTGTTTCGTGGAGATGAAGCGATGTATGAACGCAGCATAAAAACCATCCAAAATTTTTCTATTTATGCGGAAGCAGAATTTTGGATAAAAAGGGAACTTAAAGTTAAAATCGGATGGCACGACAATCACGTGGTAGTTAAACAATTTGATCAATTAATAAAGAGGAGATTCGCCTGAACGGGACTGTAAACCAGAAATAAAAATCATCCTTATTTGTTGGTTTACTGTTGAATGGCTTTGATGAAATTTTGGGTATTAAAAATTTCTGGGTTAATCTCTTTATTGGCTTCCAGGCCAAAATATTTTTCTACCTGCAATAATTTATCATTCATATAAAACTTTACCAGCGTTTCAGAATAGCCGCCATCCAGTTTTACATGACCTTCAAGCAAGGCATCTTCTTTGCGCCCGCTTTCATATTTAATCATTCTTACCAAACTATAATGTTCTTTATCAAACCACGCCTGGTTAGTTTCCTCACCATCCTTATCTGCACCAATCACATATACTTTATTACCATTCCATTTGGTTTCATGAAATTTATTGATGTCAAATCCGTAAGTTTTCATTTTAGAAATTGCTTCGTCCAAAGGGTAGAAATACATGCCTCCCAATAAAAATAATAAGTCGTTTGGATAATAATCAGTTCTCAGGAGCCGGCTATTCTTAAAAGAATAAGAAGAATCATGTTTAAAGATGACAGCATTGCCGCTGTCTGGATTTCCAAAATCAATTCTGAAATTTTGCGGAAATTGAATGTGTTCACTCCACACCTGGCTGCGGATTAATGAATCATTTTTGTATATATCAGTTGTTTGCTTAAACTGAAATGTTTTGTACCATTTTCCAGCATACTTTTCGTGCATCTTAGTTATTAATTCCTTTCCGGTGACAGGCGTTTTTACCCACGAAGCACCAATAACAAATAAAAATGCGAGCAATATATTTCTCATAAAAAATTAAAATATAAATTTTAGAAAAAAAGCGAATCAGTAAAATAGAAAAAGCATTTTTTTGTCCGTTTACTATCAACTCTTATCATCTTCACCCATCACAAGATTGGCGCCTCCATCGCGCATAATCTGATCCATATTCCTGTCATTATCTACAATTCCTTTTTCCTCTAACATTCGCATATCTTTTGCATCCCTTAAAAATTCAGAGGCAAAAATAAATTCATTAAGTTTCTGGTTTTTATTGAAAATAATTTCTTTATTAGAACCTTCCCATTCTTTTATGCCGTGGTATAAATAGAGAATATTTTCTCCAATTTCCATAACGCTGTTCATATCGTGTGTATTGATAATGGTAGTAATATTGTATTCTTTGGTGATTTCATGGATCAATTTATCAATAACCATTGAAGTTTGAGGGTCGAGGCCAGAGTTGGGTTCGTCACAAAATAAATATTTCGGCCTGAGGACAATTGCTCTTGCTATACCGACTCTCTTTTTCATACCGCCGCTTATTTGTGCAGGGTATTTTTTATTGGTGCCTTTTAGTTCCACTCTTTCAAGTACATTATTTACCCGTTCCATTTTTTTTTGGTGATTCCATTTGGTAAACATATCCAGCGGAAATTTTATATTCTGCTCTACCGTCATGCTGTCAAAAAGTGCTGAACCCTGAAAAAGCATTCCTATTTGCTGGCGCAATTCTTTACGGCTTTCCTCAGGCATGTTTGTTAAATTTTCACCATCAAAAATGATGTCTCCTTTATCTACTTCAAACAATCCCACCATGCATTTTTGCAAAACGGTCTTGCCACTTCCACTTGTCCCGATTATGAGGTTAGTCATGCCCGATTGCATTACCGCACTTATATCTTTAAGGATTTCTTTATCACCAAAAGATTTATAAACATTTTTTATTTCTACCATAATTAAGGCAATTGTGTAATGACTTTAATAAAATGATTTTCAAAAAAATTGAAAAAAGCGGCTTTTATTTTTTATTAAAATTTGTTTTATAAGATAAAAAATGCGAGAATATAATCAGCAAATAAAATAAGGATACAACTCGTAATAACTGCTGTAGTGCTGGCTCTGCCTATTTCTAATGAACCCCCTTTTACATTGTATCCATAAAAAGAAGAAACACTGCTGATAATAAAGGCAAATGTGTAAGCTTTTACCAAAGCAAACCAAACATTTTTTGGCATAAAATTAAGCAACAATCCACGGTCATAAGTTTCTCCGGATAAGATGCCGCCCAATGTCCCTGCAAGCCTGCCACCATAAATTCCTAAAACCATAGCAAGAATAACCAATAACGGAATAGTAATAAGTGCGCCTAAAATTTTAGGCGCTATTAAATACGATTTTGTATTAATCCCCATAATTTCTAACGCGTCAATTTGTTCACTTACCCGCATATTTCCCAATTCACCTGCTATCTTACTTCCAATCACTCCGGCCAAAACAATACAAACCAATGTGGGGGCAAATTCCAGGATTACTGTGTCCCTGACTACCTGGGCTATGGTTTCTTTAGGAAGCATTGGGCTTGTAAGTTGATAGGCTGTTTGAACTGCGCTTACTGCCCCCATAAAGATAGAAATAACAGAGACTATCCATAATGAACCCATTCCTATTTCTACAGACTGGTACATCAATTCTTTCCAGTACATTTTAAAATTCTCCGGCTTGGTGAACATTCCTTTCAACATTAAAAGATAGGCGCCGACTGTAGAAAATATTTTCATTTTTTTCGTTAAAATTATTTTGATTCGCTTTTAGCTCTTTTAGATATTCGCCATTTGCCTACTGGATTTTCAAATTCTGCTTTAGCTTTCGTACATTTCATTTGTGCATCAACTACGGCAATAAGCACCATATTATAAATGCTGCGAACGTGGCTTCCCAACTGCAATATATGGATTGGTTTATTAAGGCCTAACAAAATAGGGCCAATGGTTTCATAGCCAACAACCTCTTGTAAAATATTATAAACCACATTGCCTGAGGCAAGATTGGGGAATATCAATACGTTGACATCTTTATCTACCAACTCGCTAAACGGATAATTATCTTTTAAAATTTCTTTATTAAAAGCCACATTTGCCTGCATCTCTCCATCAATTACTAAATCAGGTTCAATCTGTTTTACAATTTCCCTGGCTTTCGATACCAATTTCGCCTCTGGGGAATTACTACTTCCAAAGTTAGAATAGCTAAGCATCGCAACAATGGGAACAATTCCGAAACTCCTTACTTCTTTGGCTACCATTATGGCAATATTTGCCAATTCTTCAGCCGTAGGATTAAAATTAACAGTGGTATCAGCCAGGAATAAGGGGCCTTTTTTAGTCATCATAATATACATTCCAGCTACACTTTTAGAACCTTTTTCCATTCCTATTATCTGCAATGCAGGCCGTATAGTATCAGGATAATTTTTAGAAAGGCCGGAAATCATTGCATCTGCTTCACCTGTTTCTACCATCATACACCCAAAATAATTCCTGTCTTTCATTATTTTTTTAGCCTCATATGCATTAAAGCCTTTTCGCTCGCGTTTTGCAAAAAATAATTCACCATATTCCATCCGCTTATCATGAGTGTTATCGTTTTTCGGGTCAATAATTTGCATTTCCGAAATATCAATTCCACCAGCCTCAGCGAGAGCTTCTATCTTTTCTTTAACTCCTATAAGAATCGGGAAAGCTACACCTTCATCCAGTGCCAATTGAGCAGTTTTTAATACTTTTTGATTTTCTGCGTCCGCAAAAACAACTTTCTTTGGATTTTTACGTGCCTTGGCACCTATCATCCTCAATAAATGATTGTCAATTCCCAGGCGTTCATTCAATTTTTGAGAATAAGATTCCCAATCAGTTATTGGTTGCCTGGCAACGCCACTTTCTATTGCTGCTTTAGCCACCGCCGGAGCTACATGCATTAGTAACCGGTTGTCGAGCGGTTTGGGAATAATATAATTTGGGCCAAAAAGAATATTTTTTTCATTATAGGCCATATTAACCAAATCAGGAACTGGCAAACGGGCGAGTTGTGCCAATGCTTTAACAGCGGCCAATTTCATGGCTTCATTAATTTGTGTAGCTCTTACGTCCAAAGCTCCCCGGAAAATATAGGGAAAGCCCAAAACATTATTAACCTGGTTTGGATAATCGCTGCGGCCCGTTGCCATTATTACATCTTTCCTGGCGGATACTGCTTTGTCATAAGAAATTTCGGGATCCGGATTGGCCATGGCAAAAACGATTGGGTTTTTTGCCATACTTTTTATCATTTCTGTTGAAATCACATCTCCCACACTTAAACCAATAAAAACATCCGCGTCCTTCATTGCTTTTTCCAGGCTCAGGCTGGCATCTTTAGATGTGGCAAATTTTCGTTTCATTTCATCCATATCAGTCCGGCCTGCGTGAAGTATTCCGTCTTTGTCAAACATGACAAAATTATCAGGATGGGCACCGAGCGCTACATACAATTGAACGCAGGCCATCGCTGCGGCTCCAGCACCGTTTACCACAAATTTTACTTTATTGATTTTCTTCTTTTGTATTTCCAGTGCATTTAAAAGCGCAGCAGAACTGATGATCGCCGTTCCATGCTGGTCGTCATGCATTACCGGAATATTAAGGCGTTCTTTTAATTTTTGTTCTATATAAAAACATTCAGGCGCTTTAATATCTTCAAGGTTGATACCTCCAAAAGTTGGTTCCAAAGCAGCCACAATTTCTACAAATTTCTCAGGATCGGTTTCATTGATTTCGATATCAAAAACATCGATATCCGCAAAGATTTTGAATAAAACTCCTTTTCCCTCCATTACGGGTTTGCCTGCCAGCGCACCTATATTTCCCAATCCCAAAACTGCGGAACCATTACTGATAACTCCAACCAAGTTTCCTTTCGCGGTATATAAATAGGCATTTTCAGGGTTATCTTCTATTTCTAAACAGGGAACTGCCACTCCGGGCGAATAAGCTAATGATAAATCTCTTTGTGTTTTTGTAGATTTTGTAGGAATTACCTCAATTTTACCTGGCCTTCCTTTGGAATGGTAATCAAGCGCTTCCTGCTTTCGGATATTTTTCCTCATAACTGTTTATTAAAACAAGGCTGCAATGCCATCCTATTTTTATTTTAAAAGTAAAGATAGGTAATGTATCTAATTCATTATAGCGATACAGCAAGCCACGACATAATTCCCATGCCGTTTTCAATGGCATCTTCATCAATGTTAAAAGTAGGTGTATGAACGCCGGAGGTAATATGACCTTTTACATTGCCAACGCCTAACCTGAAAAAACAAGCTGGTATCAAATGAGAATAGAAAGCAAAATCTTCCGCACCCATCCTCAACTCTGTTTCTTCTACATTTTCGTCTCCGGCAAATTCTATTGCTTTTCGTTTAGCCATAGCTGTTAGTTCCATGTTATTGATTACAAAAGGGTACCCAACATCTATTTTGACATCAATTTCTATCCCTGAAAGTTCCCCTGTTTTTTGGCAAATGCTTTTTATAAGTTTATGAGCTTTAAATCTCCATTCTTCATTCATTGCCCTGAAAGTGCCCATTAGCTTTACTTCTGAAGGAATCACATTAGTAGTATTTCCGCCCTGGAAAGAAGTAATTGAAAGAACGGAAGGGTTAAATGGATTATTAAGCCGGCTTACTACCTGCTGAAGGTTTACCACCAGTTGCGAAGCGGCAAGAATCGTGTCTGAAGTAAGGTGAGGTGCCGCCGCGTGCCCACCTTTTCCTTTTAAAGTGATATAAATTTCATCGGCGCTTGCCATTACCATTCCGCTCCTAAAACTTAATTTGCCCACTTCGAGGCTGGGATGAACATGCAAAGCAAAAATAGAATCTGGTTTTGGGTTTTCAAGAACGCCTTCTTTAATCATCAGGCTGGCACCGCCGGGGTTTTTTTCTTCTCCAGGTTGAAAAATCAATTTAATAGTTCCTTCCCAATCTTCTTTTAGTTCATTCAAAATTTTTGCAGCGCCAAGAAGGCAAGTAGTATGTACATCATGGCCGCAAGCGTGCATGACACCTTCGTTTGTTGAACGGTAGGTTACTTCATTCTTTTCTGTTATTGGCAATGCATCCATATCTGCACGCAATGCAATTACTTTTTTTCCCGGATTTTTCCCTTTTATTAAAGCGACTACTCCTGTAGTAGCCAAAACTCTAAAATCAATTCCAATTTCTTTTAATTTCTGCTGAATAAATTTTGAAGTTTCAAATTCTTTATAGCTTAGTTCAGGATATTGATGAAGGTGGCGGCGAATCTGTACAAACTCATCCGAATATTTCTTTGATAGTTGTTTTATTTTTTCTTTCAACATTTGGATTGATTAAGATTAAAACAAAAGTAAAAAGAGTTTCGTTGATGAAACTCCTTAATTAATTTATATGCTTATTTAATTATCGTAAAATAAAAATCCGCTTTATTTATTGGTTTACTATAAAATCATTTTTCATTCTGGCCTATTTCTATTGTCTCAGGAATATAATATATTGTAGCACCACCAAGCATATCGCTGATTTGTTTTTTGTAAATATCCGCGTCTTCTTTTGTTTTAAAATTTCCAAATTTTATTCTCACATAAGGGTTGGCATACCACATATATAATTTTTGTTCAGGAAATTTTTGCAAAAGTTCTGCACGCACTTTAAAAGCATATTTTTTATCACTGGTATTCAGTACCATTAATCTAAAACCATCTGCAGAACGCACTTTTCTTGCGGAGTTCGCCGCATTGAGTTCTGCTTCTTTTCTGGCAAGGATATTAAGCCTGTAATCTTTGAAAACAATAACTTTATTTTGAGGAAGCGAATCACCGGCCTGACTAAAAGACGGGAAAGAGAAACTAATAAACAATAAAATAAATAACTGTTTCATGGTATTTTACAATAAAGCAAAAATAACAACATCCTTTCTGGTTCTATTGTAACTTAATATAAAACTTTTGTTAGAAATGATATTAACATCGGCGGATTGGTTGCAGGTATTTTATTTTTTGTCAGAATTTTTAATTCCCTAATCCAATACCTTCTTTTACAATTTCTACACTTGAGCTGCATCCAAGCCTGTTTGCGCCAGCATTTATCAGTTCTTTGGCAAAAGAATAAGACTTGATTCCTCCGCTTGCTTTAATTTTTATTGAATCAGCCAGATGAGCCCTTATCAATTGAACATCATGTATTGAAGCGCCTTTTTCAGCAAAACCCGTGGATGTTTTTACAAAATCTACCCCCGCTGCGCCATAAATATCGCAACATTTAATAATCTCATCATCTGTCAAAATACCGCTTTCAATAATTACTTTAATTACTTTTTCATTTTTTCTTACAATTGGCATTACGGTATTGATTTCATTAGCGATAAAAGCCCAGTCACCATTTTTAATGGCAGAAATATTTACTACCATGTCCAATTCATCAGCCTTATCAACAATTGCCAAAACGATTTCAGCAACTTTTGCTTCTATCGCACAATATCCAAATGGAAAACCTATTACGGTTGCTACTTTTGCTTCAGAATTAACCAATAATTCTTTGGCTTTTTTTACATATAAAGGCGGCACACAAACTGCAGCAAAATTATATTCCAATGCTTTATTGCATAATTTTTCTATATCAGCAATTGTAGTGGTTTGTTTTAAAAATGTGTGGTCAATATAAGGTGCAATATTCATTTTAATACTTTCTTTAAAAAAAAATGAAGATAGCAATTTCAAATTTATAATTTCAATTACTCAAAAAAATCAATTACGAAAATGTTTTAAGAAACAATTTTTTCCTTTTGGCAGTAAACGGACAAATTAATGCGATTTTGATTTTATCTAAAACTTTTACAACAATCATTTATTTAAAATTCTAAATGAAAAAGTAAAAAGATAAATTCTAAACTACATACAATTCTAATTTTTTTATAAAAATAAAAAGCCACCCGCGAAGGTGGCTTTGGTAAGGGTTCATGGCTAAATTACTTTGTAATTTTTTGAATAATTTTTTGAGAAGGTGAAATCAATTGCAAATAATAATTGCCAGAAACAAGATTGGAAAGATTATCTATTCTTATATTATTGATCCCTTTATTTACCTGAAGTTGTTTAGAATACATTTCTTTTCCCTGAACATTGAAAATTTTTGCTGAAATTATTTCAGTGTTATTCCATTGCGTATTTACATTAATATGATCCATAAAAGGATTTGGCGAAACTGTTACGGTAGTTATAGAGTTTTTGATTTTTACCGAAATAATACGGGAGAAATTTTGTTTGCCATCCAGATCAATTTGATCAAGGCGGTAATAAGCTACATCGCCGGTAAAAGTATAAATATCGTCTAAGGCAGTATAAGAATGAGCTAAGTTAGTAGTTCCATTTCCGGTTACTGTTTCAACGTCTGAAAACACATTTCCATCATAGCTTCTCTGAATTACAAAGCGGCTGCAATTGATTTCCATAGCAGTGCCCCAATCCAATTTAACTTTATTATCTTCTATAAGATTAGCGGTAAACCTTGTCAGTGTTACAGGTAACGGACCTGCTTCAGGGTTAATAATAGCGGTACCATCATCGACAAATTTTACATTAGCATCTGATGTTGCAGTGATTCGTGCAATATTCATTATTGAAGGAACAGGTTTGCCATTACCCGGATTATTTACAGTAACCTGGAATTGTACTTCATAGGTTTCATTAGCAGCGAGTGTACCTCCGGAAGTACTTGTTGCACCAGTTCCAATTCTGAAAACGACAGATTTGATGTTGCCGTTTGAAACATATTCAGCTATGTCGTCACCGGATTTATCAGTTTTACTACCAGCAGTAATACCGGGAGAACTGATTACTTTTAATGAGCCTGGCAAATAAGTAACTGTAGAAGGTAAAGTATCTGCAACAATAACATTATTAGCATCCCCAACACCGTTATTTCCACCTTTCAGAGTATAAGTTAATACTTCCCCACTCTCTGCAAGGTGGTTATTGTTAGCATCGGCAACTGTTTTATCTAAAGTAATGGTTGGGTCTTTCATTTTAATACAGAATGTGAAAACACCCGGATAATATTGATCCTGTTCTGTACCAAACTGAAGGCTAACTGAATTGTCATTAGGAGAAATTCCATAACCACTTCCCACATCAAACATGTCAATGTCAATTCCCATCTGATTGGTATAATTAGGATTCTTTGTAGTTACGTGTACTCCATTATCCGTAATAGTTCCGTTCCAGGGATTGTTTGCAGGATTGGTGGCATTTGAAAAAGTATTTCCATTAATTTTCAAAAAATCACCTGTTAGGTTAGCATCACCTTCCCAGGCAACAACAGACATCTTTGCATCCCCGGCAGCCATGGTTCCAGATGGAACATTAAGCCCAGTTAAATTAACAGTACTTATCGTAGAACTTCCACCATTATATACTTGTTCAAACCCGTCATACAAACGGACACTATTGTAAGGCATTGAACTGTTTTCGTATACAACTACGATACTCCAGCCGCCATGGTTACCACCATTGCCAATAGAACCTGTACTTAAAGGAACATTTCCTATCTCATAAGTGCCAGCCCCGTTATTCGTTACAAAAGCAGTAATATCTGCATAAGCCTGGTATTCTGTATACCCTGATCCTGCTCCGGATATGGGGGTTTTATCAAGCCCTAAAGCATTTACATTAAAGTATGCGCTTGTTGTACCCTTCCTTATCTTAATTGTTTGGTTAGCACTTTTTGTCAGGTCAAAATCCTTGTCAGCTACGCGGCCACCCCAATATAAACGTGCAATCTTGATAGTATTTGTTCCTGCCGGAAGAATTAAGTCTGCGCTTGAAGAATTACGAGTGCCGCTACCATAGCCGGAATTGCCGTCTATATCTACAAATTCCATATCCTCATTGTCATTTCCATAAGAACTATTCCCATCTTTCCTGTTGTCATTCATTTTTGTGGTATCCACTTTTTTATTAGAAATAATATTCATAAGGGTATTTCCAAAAGTGGCAGAACCTCCCTTAATATTATCTGAATAAACCAGGGAATAGCTTCTTGTTTGAGCCTTAGAAGCATAAGAAAATAGAAGCATGAACGTGAGGGCAAAAATTGTCCATATTAATTTCTTTTGTAAAGAGATTACTGAGGTAAAAAGTTGCATTTTGATAAATTTTCTGTGGTTAATGATAAATTGTGTTTATCATATTTTCTTGGAAAACATAGAGGCTGGCTTCTTGGAGGAATTTAGATAAATATTACAGAGGTCAATAAAACAAAAGTTGGAGGAATTGGGGAATGGTGTAATCAACCATTATAAATGCAATCGTTTGGTTAGCATTTGATTTTCTAAAAGATAATCTGGAAAAATTTAGAATATAGTTTTGGTATTTTCCGGGGATTGGGAATACAAAATTAGAAATTACTTTGAATAATCAAAGCTTTTTGAGAATTATTTTTCTTTTCTTACGGGCTACCTGTTTTATGATTTCAGGTTAAACATTTGTTGGGACGCTTTCTTAGCAGGAAACCAGGCAGCGGCGAAAGCAATGGCCAGCGCAGTAATAATTACCAGTATAAAATCAGTAATTTCTAATTTAACAGGAAAATAGTCTATCAAAAAGGAATTCCCTACTAATTTAATAAGATGGAATTTCATTTGTAAAAAAGCGATGATCAATGCTAAAACAATTCCAATTCCGGTCCCTACGACAGCCAGTAAAACTCCTTCACTTAAAAAAATTTTTTGGATGAGTGATTTATTCGCACCCATCGATTGTAAAACACTGATGTCTTTTCGTTTTTCCAGCACGAGCATCGTTAAAGCTCCTACCATATTAAAAGCCGCTATAATCAGAATCAATGTCAACACTGCGTAGATAAACCATTTTTCCAACCGCATTGAATTATAGAGGCTCATATTTTGTTGGTATTTGGTGAGGATTTTGTACTTATCCCCAAGCATATTTTGGAGTTTTTTTATGAAATCATCAGTTTGGCCAGGATTAATTAAAGAAATTTCCAAAGCACTATATTCATTAGGCTCATAATTCATTTGTTGCTTCATGAATGCAAGGTTGGTGATAACATATTTATTATCAAAATCCTGCTGAATGGCAAAACTTCCTGATGTAGTGGCATTTCCTTCGCTGAGGGCTGCAAGGGGATTATTAGAATTTGTTTTTTTGGGCAAGAAAATGGTGAGTGGAAAAATATTCCTATCTGCCTGAACGCCAATGGCACTTTCAATACCTACTCCTAATATTAATTTTGGATTATCAATAGTGCCTGTATTAAAAACACCATCATACATTTTTTTGGGAACACCTGAAACTTTATAATAATTCGAATCCACTCCTTTTAATAATACTACGGTTTGTTGCTCCTGGTTTTGCAAAAGAGCTTTCTCTTCAACATTTAACGAAGTGCCTTTAATACCCGCAATTGTATTGATTTCCTTTAATTGCTCGTGAGTAAGTATAAAAGTTTTGCCCATAACGGGCACTACTTTTACGTCCGAATAAAAATTAGAATAAAGTGATTTCACCAATCCTTCAAAACCATTAAAAACGCTTAACACCAAAACCTGGCATAAGGTCGAAAAAGCAATAACGCCTGCCGTTACCCATGAAATAATGTTGATGGCATTTGTGCTTTTTTTAGCTTTGAAATAGCGCCATGCAAATTTAAAATGCAAGGTATTTGTTGGTTTACTGGTTAAAGAGTTTTATTAAAATTGATCAACTAAAGTTTAAGATCCAGTATTCTTTTGATGATTGGCAGAATCTTCTTTTTTTATATCATCTAATAACTTTTCAATCTTAAAGACATAATCAAGTGTATCATCAAGGTAAAAAGTAAGTTGGGGAATACTTCTTAACTGGTGCCTCATCCGCCTGCCCAATTCACCGCGAATTTCACTGCTTAATTCTTTAAATTTTTCCAAAACCTTTTCCTGGCCCTTTACCTGGAAAAGGCTCAGATAAACCCGTGCTTCATAAAGGTCTGGTGTAATTTTTACAGATGAAATAGATACCATTCCGCCATCCATCATCGTAATACCCATTTTTAAAAAAATTTCATTTAATTCTTTAGCTATTTCAATAGCCACCTGCTTTTGCCTTTTTCCTTCTGTCATGTTTTATAAATATCGTTCTTTGTAAATTTAGTTACTTTGCTGCTATTTTAATTTTAATTAAGCACCTTAATTTTTTTAATGAAGAATTTACGGATTATTTTTCGGTATGTAGGTAAATACCCCAAATTAATTTTTACCTATTTTATCTGCAATATCCTTTCAAATTTGTTTGCGGTGGTTTCGCTCGGGCTTTTAAGCCCTTTTTTGCTTCTCATTTTTAAAAAACAAAATACCCTACAGGCAGATACTGCTAACACGGGGTTTTTATCACAAATCAACCCGGTAAATGCCTTTAAAGTTTGGTTGAATCATGTTCTCCAAACGCCTAATGGCGATATAAGGGGCTTGGCTGTTATCTGTATTTTAATTTTAACCTTTATTATTTTAAAAAATATTTTTTTATACCTCGCTATTTATTTTTTAACGCCGGTCCGCAATCTGGTGGTGAATGAAATGCGCACCCGGATGTATAAAAAAATTCTTGCGTTGCCTATCGGTTATTTTAATGACCAGAAAAAAGGGGACATCATGAGCCGCCTTACCAACGATTTATCGGATGTTGAAAGCTCCGTAATTAATTTATTAGAAACTCTATTCAGGGAACCCGTTACCATTATTTTATTTTTTACTTACCTGGTAATTTTAAGCCCTCAGTTAACTTTTTTCCTGATGCTTTTTTTACCTCTTTCAGGATTAATAATTGGACGGATTGGGCGGTCTTTAAAAAAACAAAGTACGCTTGCCCAGGAAAAAACAGGCGCTATTCTTTCTACTATTGAAGAAACATTAGGCGGAATAAGGGTGATAAAAGCTTTTAATGCTGAGAAAAAACAGTTCCGAAAATTTGATACGCAAAATAATGAATTGCTTTCTATAAAAAACCGCGTAAACCGAAAACGTGATTTGGCTTCGCCGGTAAGCGAAGTACTGGGAATAGCAGCAGTAGTTTGTGTTTTATGGTATGGCGGCCGTTTGGTTTTACGAAATGAATTTCTGGACCCCGGGGATTTTTTGGCCTACATTTTAATTTTTTCGCAGGTAATCCAACCTCTCAAATCTTTATCAGCAGCAGCTTATAGTATCAGAAAAGGTGCCGCGAGTATAGAACGTATTGAACATTTAATTGCAGAAGATGTTTCAATAAAAGAGGTAGCTAAGCCGGTTACACTTCATGATTTCAAAGAAAGTATCGAGTTTAAAAATGTTTCATTTTCGTATTTTGACAAAACAATTCTAAGCTCTATTAATTTAAAAATAGAAAAAGGAAAAACTATTGCATTGGTTGGCTCTTCAGGAGCGGGAAAAAGTACACTGGTTGATTTAATTCCAAGGTTTCATGATACAGTAGATGGCGAATTATTGATTGATGGAATAAAAATTCAGGACTATTCTTTAGTATCGTTGCGGAATCAAATGGGAATTGTAACACAGGAACCGATATTATTTAATGATACAATTGCCAACAATATTTCACTGGGAATGGACAATGCAACAGAAGAACAAATTATGAACGCGGCAAAAATAGCCAACGCTCATAATTTTATTTTATTAAAAGAAAATGGCTACAATACGACCATTGGAGAGCGCGGAAATAAATTGAGTGGCGGAGAAAAACAGCGTATCACCATTGCAAGAGCGGTTCTCAAAAATCCACCCATTTTGATACTTGATGAAGCTACTTCATCGCTGGACACAGAAAGCGAAAAATTAGTTCAGGATGCTATTAATAACCTGATGAACAACAGGACAAGCGTGGTAATCGCCCACCGGCTAAGTACCATCAGGCACGCGGATGAAATTATCGTTTTGCAAAAAGGCAAGATCGTAGAACGTGGTACCCATACAGATTTGATGTTGTTAGAAGGTTTTTACAGGAAACTGGTAACTATGCAGGAAGTGAAGTAAAAAGTACAGTAAACAAACAAATAAACAAGATTTTTATTTTGACAAAGAACTGTTAAACGAACAATTCCACAGCAATTGCATCTGCAAATAATTTTCCCTTGTCTGTTAAAATAATTTTTTCGTTTTGCTGAAAAAAGTTTTCTTTTTCGATTTTGGTTTCCAGGATATTTTCAATTCTTTCCCTTTCCGCATTTGAAAAATTATTTTCAACAAAATCGAGATCTAAGCCTTCTATTGTGCGCAGGGAAGTCATAATATATTCTTCGGTTTTTTCTTTGTCAGTTAGCATTTCTTTCTCAAACGGAATAATATTTTCCTTCAGAGATTTTATATAAAAAACATTATTAACCGTGTTCCACATTCTTCCTTTTCCATTGTAAGAATGCGCAGAAGGCCCGATTCCAATATATTTTTTGCCCTGCCAATAGCTGCTGTTGTGCCTGCTCCTGAAACCGGGTTTAGCAAAATTCGAAATTTCATAATGCTCGTAACCCGCATCACGCAACATTTTCATCAAAATTAAAAATTGTTTTGCCTGCACATCGCTGTTGATATTTTCTTTCCTCTTTAAACTAATCATTTTATGCAAAGCAGTTTTTGGTTCAACCGTTAAGGCATAAGCTGAAATATGCGGAACCTCCAAATCAATTATAGTTTTGATATTTTGGCCCCATTCTTCATCTGATAATCCTGGAGTTCCAAATATCAGGTCAATTGAAAAGTTTTTAAAGCCTGCATTTTTAGAAAGTTTGATAGAATCAAGAGCCTGCTTTGTATTGTGGGCGCGGTTCATCCATTTTAAATCGCGTTCAATAAAAGATTGAACGCCGATGCTCAAACGGTTAATTCCTGCCATTTTCCAATCATCTAAATTGTCAGGGTTTATATCATCCGGGTTCGCTTCAAAAGTAATTTCTGCATCATTTTCAACAATAAAATTTTTTCGAATTGAGAAAATAATCGAAAAAATTTCATCTTTAGAAAGCAGGCTTGGCGTACCACCGCCAAAATAAATAGTTTCAATTTTTTCTTCGGGAGAGATAATACCAATATCAGTTTTATCGTTTTCTGTTGTTGCTTTGCTTCTGATTTCAATTTCTTTTATGATTGAATCAACCATTTCTTTTTTTAAAGCAAGCGAGGTTGAAAAATGAAAATTGCAATAATAGCAGGCTTGTTTGCAAAAAGGGATATGAATGTAAATGCCTGCCAAATAATTTAATTTATGTTTTTGACTTCAATAGTTAGGGTTTCACAAATTCAATTTAGATTTGAATGATCGAAATGAAACCAGCTACCATTAAATATTTGAGCAACATTCTACTGCTCGTTTTTTTACTGTTTTTTTTAAATCCCAAACCTGTATTTTCTCAACAAAAATATACAATACAATATATTTTATCAGGTAAAGATACTTCGTATAATTTTCAGGGGATTGGGTTAAAAACCAATTTTGAAAATAAAGATACTGCCTCAAAATATATCTTTAAAATAGAGAAAACTCTATTCAGCAAAGGGTTTCCGGCGGCTTCTGTCGATTCTGTTTTTTATGATTCAACTTTTGCTAAGGTGAAATTGTATTTGGGTGAAAAATATCAATGGGCAGAAATATCAACAGATAGCATCGATAAAAAAGTTTTAGATGAAATCGGCTGGACTAAAAATCATTTTAAAGGCAAAGGATTTAATTTTTCACAATTGGAATTAGAAAAAGAAAGGATAGTTGAGAATTATGAAAATAACGGATATCCATTCGCAGAAGTTTCCTTAAAAAAGATTGAGATTGAAAAAGATAAAATAAAAGCGGAATTACAAATAAATAAAGGGCCGTTGTACCATATTGATAGTATCAGGGTTTATGGAAAATCAAAAATTAAAAATTCTTTTTTGCAACATTACCTCGGTATTTTTAACGGGAGCATTTATGATAATGCAAAATTGCAAAAAATTCCCGGCCTTATTCAGCAACTTCCTTTTTTACAGGAACAGCAGGAATGGAATGTTTCTATGTTGGGAACCGGCGCCACACTCAATTTATTCCTGGAGCCAAAGCGAAGCAGCCAGGTAAATGTGCTCGTTGGTTTTGTTCCTGCAAACACTGTTTCGGGAAAGGCGCAAATTACTGCTGATGTTCATCTAGGCCTGAAAAATAGTTTTGGTTCCGGTGAAAATATTTTAATAAACTGGCAGCAGCTTCAACCACTATCTCCCCGGCTAAACCTTGCTTATTCCCTTCCGTATATTTTTAATTCCAATTTTGGTTTTCATGTTTCATTTGATTTATTAAAAAAAGATTCTTCCTATTTACAATTGAATGGCATTCTCGGGCTTCAATATATTATTTCTGCTAACAAAAGCCTGGATATATTTTACCAAAGTGAACAGGATTTTTTACTTTCCGGAGGGGTAGATACCAACCAAATTATTTTAACCAAAACTTTACCTCCAAATATTGATGTCAGTTCCGGAAATATAGGTTTGGGTTATCATTTTGTAAATACAAATTACAGGCTTAACCCAAGAAAAGGAAATGAGTTGGATATTACAGCCACAGCGGGTATTAAAAAAACAAGCAAGAATAATGACATTGTAAATCTCAAAGACCAGTCGAACCCTGGTTTCGATTTTAATTCATTATACGATTCTATTAAGCCAAAAACTTACCGTATTAAAATCGTTGCCTCTGCAGCGCATTATTTTCCTTTAGGGAATGAAAGTACTTTAAAAACCGCGGCTAATGTTGGCGTGCTTCAAAGCCCGCAAAATTTTCAAAATGAACTATTCAGAATTGGCGGCTACCAGTTACTTCGTGGCTTTGATGAAGAAAGTATTTATGCAAATAGATATGCTGTTTTTACTGCCGAATACCGGTACCTGATTGGAATAAATTCTTTCTTCTTTGGTTTTTCTGACCTGGGTTATACCCAAACCAAGTTTAATACATCAGACTATTCCAATCATTTTATAAGTGGCGGAATTGGTTTAGAATTTGAAACAAAATTTGGATTATTGAATCTTAGCTACGCCGTAGGAAAACGAAATGATGTAAAATTTGATATTCGCAATTCTTCTAAAATACATTTTGGATATATCAACTATTTTTGACAAAATGAAATTAAAAACAGCCATATATTTTTTTGTTCCTGTTATTTTTCTTTTGTTAAACAATCCTTCTTTTGCCCAAAATAATAAAGATAGTTTGTTCAATAAAAATCAGGATACTAATCTTAATTTAAACAGAAAACAAGCCATAGTAAAAAGAATAATTAATGACACAGTAAACAAACAAAAAGCAGGGATTTCTGTTTTGCCGGGGGCAAACGATTCTCAGAATATTACGGATAAGGGATTAAGAACCACATTTCAAGATAGTTTAAAAATCAAGGATAGTATTTTAAATTTGGCTCAAACCTTTTCTCAGAAAAGATATACACGTGACAGCCTTTTATTTTCAAAGAATAAATATATAAATTTTAAAGGCAAACCTATTTATTTAATTGAACTGCCACATACTGTTTCCGGTAAGGAATTTCTATTTTATATTTTATGTCTTACCCTACTAATCCTGGGCCTTTTCAAAACCTTTTTTAAAGGTTATTTTAATAATCTGTTCCGTGTGTTTTTTAATACTTCTTTAAAACAAACTCAATTAGCAGATCAATTGCAACAGGCAACCCTTCCCTCTTTTATACTAAATATTTTCTTCACCGTTACGGGCGGAATTTATATTTGGCTGCTTTTTAGTTTTTATCACCCGCCCCGGTTATTCAATGGGGAAATGTTGTTGCCATTTTGCATATTATCTCTTGCAGTTCTTTATTTTTTTAAATTTTGTATTTTAAAATTTATGGGTTGGATTTCTGATATTCAGGAAAGTACGAACAGCTATATTTTTTCCATCTTTTTGGTAAATAAAATTACCGGTATTCTTTTGGTTCCGGTTATAATTTTACTTGCATTTATCAACCGGCAATGGTTGCCTGCAATTACCAATATTTCATTTATGGTAATTGGTTTGCTTTTTTTATCCAGATATATAAAAAGCTATGGTGCGATTGGGAAAAAAATCGCAATCAACCCGTTTCATTTTATTCTATATATTGCAGGGGCAGAAATAATCCCCTTGTTCATCCTTTATAAAATAACAATAGATTATTTAATATAATTTTTTACAAATTATTAGCCACTACCTTTAAAATCTCTTAATAAAAATCCATAACTTCGCCTCTTTTCTGCATTAATTCTAAAATGGATATAAATAACGAACCTAGGGATCCCAAAACAGTGAAGGAAATTAAAAATATTCTCATAACCCAGCCCAAACCTGAAAGTGAAAAATCCCCTTATTTTGAGTTGGCGAGGAAGTATAATGTAGAATTAAGTTTTGCTAATTTGATAACTATTGAACCTATTCCTTCCAAAGAATTCAGAAAACAAAAAATCGATATTCCTTCATATACTGCAGTAATTTTTAATAGCCGAAATGCAATTGATCATTTCTTCAGGACCTGCGATGAAATGAGGATCACTGTTTCACAGGATTTAAAATATTTTTGTATTACAGAATCAGTTGCACTTTACCTTCAGAAATTTATTTTGTATAGAAAACGGAAAGTGTTTTTTAGCTCAGACGGAACTGCACAAAACTTTTTTGAAGTGATGGATAAATACAAGGACCAGGAAAAATTTTTATATCCATGCTCCCATACTTTTGACAGCGAAATTACAAACTGGCTCAATGGAAATAATTGCGTTTATGCAATACCGGTACTTTATGAAGTTACGTCAAACGATGTCAGGAAAATTATAGAAAAGCACGATTACCAGATTATTTGTTTTTTCACCCCACTCGGTGTAAAAAGCTTTAAAGAAAACTGCCCTTCTTTTAAACAAAACGGAACTTTAATCGGAATTTTTGGCGATAATACACGTAAAGCAATTTTAAACGCCGGGCTCCATCCTGATATTATCGCTCCGGCGCCAGAAGCTCCCAGCATGGTTTCCGCATTAGAAAAATTTCTTTCGGGATTAAAAAGAAGTAAAGAATAATTTTTAAAAAGAAAATTTACCTGTTGATTTCTGCATTGATTTTACAGAATCCGAACACCATTATTATAATTCATCTTCGGGCTTTTTATCAAATGACATCAGAATCATTATTACTGCAAATACAATAAAAAAGATAGAACTCCATCGGTTAACTTCGGGATGTGCAATACTTGGGCTTATAAAACTATAGATCAATAATAATATACCAACTGCCAGAAAAAAAATACCTATTACAAAGCGCAGGTCAAAGAATTTTTTCATGCTTTTTTATTTAATAAAATACAATATTTAGGACTACGGTAACCACAACTACAATCGTAGCGAGATACAATGGATTTTTATACCAAACACGGTTTTTATCCTGTTGCCTCGGAGTAAGGCTATAAACCAAACCCACCAATTGGTGCTCTGGTTTCTTTTCAGTAAATAAACTGATAACATAAGTAACAATCAGGCATACACTAAAAGATATCCATGCAATATTAAATGCCTGGCTGGTACCAGAATAAAATGTGTGCAGGTTAGCGATTGAGCCGCCTTTGCCTTCTGCCATCGTTAAGGAATAAGTAAGTGCGGCCGTTGCCGTTCCGGATAGCAATCCCCAGAAAGCGCCATTGGAGGTACACTTTTTCCAAAACATTCCTAGAAGGAAAGTAGCAAACAGCGGAGCGTTCACAAAGCTGAAAACGAGTTGAAGCAAATCCATAATGCTATTAAAACCCCTGGCGACGTAAGCGGTAATTATTGATAATAAAATTCCTATAACCGTTGTTGCTTTTCCGACATTCAAATAGTGCTTTTCACTGGCGTGTGGTTTAATGTGGCTTTGGTAAAGGTCATAGGTAAAAACCGTGTTAAATGCCGTTACATTACCCGCCATTCCTGACATAAAGGAAGCAATTAACGCAGTAATTCCTACCCCAAGAATCCCACTCGGGTATAATTTTTTCAATAATAACGGAAGCGTCATATTATAATCGGTTTGGCCATTTACATTTAACGGTAAATCAAAACCTGAAAATTGTTTTTGTAATGCCAGTAAAATAATTCCCGGCACGATTACAATCAATGGCATAAAAATTTTTGGAAGAGCAGCAATAAGTGGTGTCCGCCTCGCATCGTTTAGGTTGTGCGAAATCATGGCTCTTTGCACTACCAGGAAATCGGTACACCAGTACCCAAATGCCAATACAAAACCCAATCCGAATACCATACTGAAGGCATCGGTTCCCATCGGGTTTGTAGATGCTCTACCCATTCCTTTCCATAAATGAAGTTTTGCGTGGTCAACATTGGCAATAATTCCTTGAAGGCCGCCGGCCTGCTGAACTCCGATAAACACAAGTGGTGCAATTCCTAAAACGATAAGAAAAAACTGTAGAACCTCATTGTAAACGGCGCTTGTCAAACCGCCCAAAAAAGTATATCCCAAAACGATGCCGGCTGCTATCCAGATAGAAACACTAAAATTCCATCCTAAAACCACGTGCATCAACATAGCCAACGCGTATAAAGAAATCCCTGAAGAAAAAATAGTCATTGCTGCAAAAGTGAATGCATTGAACGTCCTTGTTTTTTCATCAAAACGGAGTTTTAAATATTCGGGAACACTTCGCGCCTTGCTTCCGTAATAAAATGGCATCATAAAAAGCCCCAGGAAAACCATGGCGAAAATAGCGCCAAGCCAATAAAAATGTGCAGTGTATAATCCATATTTAGCACCATTAGCAGCCATTCCCAAAACTTCCTGTGCACCAAGATTCGCAGAGATAAATGCAAGGCTTGTAATCCATAAAGGAATATTTCTTGCACTCATTAAAAAATCGCTGGCTGTTTTTATTTTCTTTTTTAATAAAATCCCAATTCCTAAAACAAAAAGAAAATAGAGTCCGATTATACTGTAATCTATCAGATGTAGCTTCATAAAATATGTGTCAGTTAGTTTTGATTTTTAAAATCCATCTATTCATACAAAAACGATTCCCATCCTTAAATTAGTTTTTAAATATATTGATTTCATCCTTGGTTTCTTAAACTAAAAATCAATTTTCATTTTATTCAAAATAAAAATCTGCCTTATTTGTTGGTTTACTATTTAAAGTTAAAAATCAATTCCCGGCCATGTTTTTTTATTCTTCTCATATTTATCATAATCGAACTTATATAACCGTCCGGGACGGTGAGGTACATTTTTTTCTTCTTCGCCCTGGTCAATTAAAAACTTCATCGAAAAGAATTTTTTTCTGAAATTTCTCCTGTCCAGTTTTTTGTTAAGTATAGCTTCATATAAATTTTGCAATTCACGAAGTGAAAATTTACTGGGCAGTAAACTAAATCCTAAAGGATGCTCTAACACCCTTTTTTGAAGCCATTTATAACACGCCTCAAATATTTTTTTATGGTCGAATAGTAATTCTTTTATGCTATCCACATCATGCCAATGGAGTTCGTTTTCTAATATTTTTAAACGGTGGTTTTGTATATTAATTAAAGAACAATAAGCTACCGAAACTACTCTTCCGGCAGGATGGCGGCCAACCTCGCCAAAGGTATGAACCTGTTCAAGGTATAAATCACTTAGCCCGGTTCGCTGTTTTAAAATACGATAGGCGCTTGTGTCCAGGTCTTCTTCTGGTTTTACCAAATCACCTAAAAGGGAAAACTGGTTTTGGTATTTTTTCAAGTCAGAGCGGATCAGTAATACTTTCAGTTTATTATCATCAAAACCAAAAATTACACAATCTACTGATAAGGCAACCCGGTTGATACTTTGGACTTCCGATTGCAGGCCCTTTAAGGTTTTAGAATGCAATTGTTTCAAATTAAAGTCTGTTTTTTCTTCTACCATTCTATTCTACCAGCTTTTTATTAGCTAATATCTGTAATTTTTTTGATTGTTTATCATGAAAGCACAATTCAATTTCAAATTGAGTTCTTTTCTATCAGATTCGGGCTTAATCGTGAAATTAATGAGAACTGTTCACTTTTAAAACTTTTATCCGCCACTATTTTATTAGCGGGCTGTAAGACAAAATCTTGACACTATTTTTGCTTCTTTACATGGCTTTTACATTCTGTAACAGCGTTATCTTTGCAAACCAATAATTTTTACATAATAATTACAAAAGGATGTACAGAACACAAACCTGTGGCGAATTAAGAATAACCGATATTCAAAAAGAAGTCACACTTTCGGGGTGGGTGCAAACCATTCGCAAATTTGGTAGCATCACTTTTATTGATTTAAGAGACAGGTATGGAATTACTCAATTACTATTTAATGAAAAACTTACTGCACAAATGGATGCGAATCCTTTAGGAAGAGAATTTGTAATCCAGATAAAAGGAAAAGTATCAGAAAGGAGTAATAAAAATCCGAATATTCCGACAGGAGATATAGAAATTTTAGTTTCAGAATACAAGATATTGAACAAATCTGCTGTTCCTCCTTTTACCATCCAGGATGAAACTGACGGTGGTGATGACATCCGGATGAAATATCGGTTTTTGGATTTGAGAAGAAATGCGGTGAAGAAGAATATTGAATTGAGATATGCAGTAAACCGAGCCACAAGAAATTATTTGCACCAAAATAATTTTATTGATATTGAGACACCTTTTTTAATTAAGTCCACACCAGAAGGTGCCAGGGATTTTGTAGTGCCAAGTCGTATGAATGCCGGAGAATTTTATGCACTTCCACAATCTCCACAAACATTTAAGCAATTACTGATGGTCAGTGGCTACGACCGTTATTACCAAATCGTAAAATGTTTTCGTGATGAAGATTTACGTGCAGACAGGCAGCCGGAGTTTACACAGATAGATTGCGAAATGTCGTTTGTAGAACAGGAGGATATTTTGAAAATGTTTGAAGGATTGGTAAAATATATTTTTAAAGAAGTAAAAGGAATAGAATATAATGAGCCTGTTGCAAGAATGAGTTGGGAAGATGCCATGTGGAATTATGGAAATGACAAACCGGATATCAGGTTTGACATGAAAGTAAAAAACCTGAAATCTGAGAATAAGATTTTTCTTAAAACACTTAAAGACAGTGAGTTTGCAGTATTCAACGAAGCGGAAACACTCGTTGCGATTTCTGTTCCCGGTTGCAGCGATTATTCAAGAAAGCAAACTGATGAATTAGTAGAATGGGTAAAGCGGCCGCAAATAGGAATGCGCGGTTTGGCATTTATAAAAGTCAATGCAGATGGTTCTTTGAAAAGCAGCTTTGATAAATTTTTTAATGAAACACAATTAAAAGAATTTGCTTCTTTTTGTGCTTCAAAGCCTGGCGACCTTATTTTAATTCTTGCAGGAAAAGAAGAACGTACAAGAAAAGCCATCAGCGATTTGCGTTTATACATGGCTGATAGGTTAGGTATGAGAAAGCCGGAAGAGTTTAAACTTTTGTGGGTTACTGACTTTCCTTTATTTGAATATGATGAAGAAGGAAATCGCTGGGTAGCGCGCCATCATCCGTTTACTTCTCCCAAACCAGAAGATATTGAAGTGATGATTAATAACAATCCTCTGATTGAAAATGCGGAAAAATATTTAGAACATCCGTACTCAAAAATTAAAGCGAATGCTTATGACATTGTTTTAAACGGCAATGAAATAGGCGGTGGTTCTATCAGAATTTTTCAAAGGGAACTGCAGGAAAAAATGTTTGCGGCATTAGGAATGAGTAAAGAGGAAGCACAACATAAATTCGGATTTCTCCTTGGCGCTTTTGAATATGGCGCTCCACCACACGGTGGTATTGCTTTTGGTTTCGACAGGCTTTGTGCCATTTTAGGCGGAAGCGAATCTATACGCGATTTTATTGCATTCCCCAAAAACAATAGCGGAAGAGATGTAATGATAGATGCGCCTTCTACCATTGATGCGAAGCAGTTTGAAGAATTGCAGATAAAGCTGGATTTGAAATAATTGCATCGATCAAAATCAATTGACAAAACCTTTTATTTTTTAAAATTATCTTCGCCTTATGGCAAACGAGTTAAACAATTTTAGTGAAATCATCGCGCATTGTAAAGAGTACGGATACATTTTTCCATCAAGTGAAATTTATGACGGGTTGAGTGCGGTGTATGATTACGGGCAAAATGGAGCGCAATTAAAAAAGAATATCCGGGACTATTGGTGGAAAAGCATGACGCAGCTTCAGGATAATATCGTGGGTATTGACGCGGCCATTTTTATGCATCCACTCACCTGGAAAGCCAGCGGGCATGTCGATAATTTTAGCGATCCGATGATTGATAACAAAGACAGTAATAAACGCTACCGCGTTGACCATCTTATAGAAAACCATGCCGAAAAATTGGCCATGGAAGGAAAGAAAGAAGAAGAATTTTCTTTATTAAAATCGATGGATGAACTACTTGCCAAAGATGATTTTGCAGGATTAAAAGATCTGATAGATGAAAATAAAATTGTTTGCCAAATTAGTGGAACCAGCAATTGGACAGGCATTCGTCAATTTAATTTGATGTTTTCAACCGAATTTGGTTCTACTGTTTCAAGCGATGCAGAAGACAATAAAATTTATTTGCGCCCCGAAACAGCCCAGGGAATTTTTGTGAATTTTCTCAATGTGCAAAAAACCGGCAGAATGAAAATCCCTTTTGGTATTGCACAAACCGGCAAAGCATTTAGAAATGAAATTGTTGCAAGGCAGTTTATTTTTCGCATGCGCGAATTTGAGCAAATGGAAATGCAATTTTTCGTACGCCCCGGTACGGAGATGCAATGGTACGAATATTGGAAAGCGGAAAGATTAAAATGGCACGAAAGCCTTGGCCTTCCTGCGGAAAAATTACGTTATCATGATCATGTGAAACTCGCGCATTATGCTAACGCAGCTGTTGATATTGAATTTGAATTTCCATTTGGTTTTAAAGAACTCGAAGGTATTCATTCGCGTACGGATTTTGATTTAAAACAGCACCAGGAACTCAGTAAAAAGAAATTACAATATTTTGATAACGACCTAAAAGAAGATGGAAAACCTTATGGCAATTATATTCCGTACGTCGTAGAAACTTCTGTTGGATTAGATCGCCTATTCCTCTCAATTATAAGTAATTCTTATGCAGAAGAAAAATGGACAAAAGAAGATGGAAATGAAGACAGCCGTGTAGTTCTGCGTATTCCGACAAAGATTGCTCCTTATAAACTCGCCATACTTCCTTTGGTAAAAAAAGACGGCTTGCCTGAAATTGCAAAAGAATTATTGAACGAATGCAAACAAAGCTTTCATACTTTTTATGAAGAAAAAGATAGCATTGGCAAGCGTTACAGGAGAATGGATGCAATCGGAACTCCTTTTTGTGTTACCATTGATCATCAAACTAAAGAAGACAATACAGTTACCATTCGTGACAGGGACACCATGCTGCAGAAAAGAATAGTTTTATCTGAGGTTGCAAAAATGATAGAAAAAGCGATGGGCTAAAGGCCTTTTTAAAAATAGGAAACCTTGTTATTTGTTGCTTTACTGTGCCAACTTTTTCGAACTATAAAATTCAGAATTTAATTTTATTTGCTGGATTTTTCTTCATCCTGCTAATGTTTTTTCTTTAACGCGTCTGTCTCCGCCTGCGGCTTTTCTTTTTCCTGGATTGATTTTTTACCGGTTTCCACTTCTACTGTTTTAGTAGTCACCGCATAGTTCTCAGGATGAATTTCTGAACCAAATTCTATCGTGTATGCCTTGGTAAACTCTGCACCAAAGTATAGTATTATTGCTGAAAAATATATCCACAATAATAAAATAATTAGTGAACCAGCTGCGCCGTAAGTACTTCCCACATTGCTTTTGCTTATATAAAATGAAATGCCAAACTTAGCCAGCATAAACAAAACCGCTGTTGTTATGGCGCCGGCTAATACATCTCTCCATTTGATTTTTGCATCAGGAAGAACTTTAAAAATTGCGCCGAAAATTAATGTAGTTACTATTAAAGTAATGACAACATTTATCACATATAAAACAACAACCGTTATTTGCGGAAAATGAACTTTCAGGGAGTTACTAAAAGTTTCTATCAGCGTAGAAATAGTTAATGAAACGAGTAATAAAAATCCTAACCCTACTATTACAGAAAATGATAAAAACCGATTCTTCAACATATTCAACCAGCCCTTTTTTGGTTTTGGTTTAATGCCCCAGATAAAATTAATACTATCCTGTATTTGCGCAAAAACTGTTGTTGCGCCAATTATTAAAGTTGCAACACCAACAATAGCAGCAAATTTACTTTTGCCGGTAAGTGATGCATTCTGAATCATAGTTTGCAATTGTGAGGCTGTATCAGGGCCAATAAAATTAGAAAGCTGTTCATAAATTTTCCCTTCAGCAGCATCTTTCCCTAGAAACAAACCGCTGAGAGAAATAATAATAATCAGTAAAGGCGCCAGTGAAAAAATAGTGTAATATGCAAGCGAACTGCTCATTTTTGTAATTCTGTGATCAGAAAAACCTTTAAAAGTATTTTTTAAAACTTTCCAGATATGTTTCGGCGTAACTTTTTTCTTCATATTTATGAGGTTTCCGTCAGTACTACAAAAAAACTACCAAGATATTCTGCAATAAATAAAATGGTAAAAATCATTTCGCCTTAATTCTTTTTTAACCAACTTTACAAATCAAAATGAACTCATTTATAAGAACATCTTCCGGTAATAAAGATTTCCAATTCCTGGTGGCTTTGCTTGATAAGGAGCTGTCGGTTCGGGATGGCGATGAACATGCGTTCTATTCTCAATTTAATAAAATTGCAAATATCAGAAATGTAGTAATTTTTTATGTTGATGAAAAAGCAGTCGGAGCCGGAGGTTTTAAAGAATATCTTCCCGGCAAAGTTGAAATAAAAAGAATGTTTGTACTGCCTGAACACAGGGGAAAAGGAATTGCGTTTCAAATTTTACAAGAACTTGAAAAGTGGGCCGGCGAATTAAATTATTCCGAATGTATTTTGGAAACCGGGAAGAAACAACCCGAAGCCATTGCTTTGTATCAAAAATCAGGATATAACATCATTAAAAATTATGGGCAGTACGAAAAAATTGAAAATAGTGTTTGTATGTCCAAATCAATTTACTAAAATGATTGCCATTGGCACTTCTTATTATTTGAAATTCATCTTTAAAAGTTTTTTATCAAGAAAAAGAAAAATCAATGGTTCTTTTTTCTTTTTGGCTTTGTATGGCCAATTCAATAATACGTATTGTGTTCCTTGCCTGCAAAGGACTAACAATAAGATCTTCTCTGCCCAAAATGGCCTGGTAAACATTAAAGTAATACGCTGCGTAATCACCTTTTTCACTTTCGATTTTTCCAACAAAATGCTGCCCATTAATTTCTGTATTTAGTGTTCCCCAAATTTCCGGAGGTTCTGTGCCCCAGTTTGATTTAGTTAATGGGTTATAACCTGCCTTCAGCGCTTCTTCCTGCACGTCCATTCCATATTTTACAAACGACCCATTATTTCCCAAGAGGATAAAGCGCGGCAAAGGTTCCCTTACCAACATGCCTCCTTTTATGGAAGCTTTTATTTCTGGGTAATGCAGGATCACTTCAAAATTATCTATCGCCTTCCCATTTTTTCTTTGAATTCGCAAATCAGCCGTAACCGCCTTAGGTAGCCCAAATAAAACCTGCACCTGGTCAATAAGGTGCGAGCCTAAATCATACAATATTCCTGTACCCGGAGCATCCTCTTCGCGCCAGGCATTCGGTTTCAAATAATTCCTAAATCGGTCATACCGGCTTTCCAATTCAACGATTTCGCCCAAAAATTTATTTTTAATTATTTTTTGAAGTGTATGAAAGTCACTGTCAAAGCGCCTATCGTGATACACTGATAATACCAGGCCTTTACTTTCAGCCAAAGCAATCAATTCATCCGCCTCTTTCGTATTTATGGTAAACGGCTTATCTACCACTACATTTTTCCCTGCCTCCAAGGCTTGCAAAGTCAATGGATAATGCGAGGTATTAGGCGTCGTAATAACAACGAGATCGATATTATCATCATCAAAAATTTCCTCTGATGTGGAGGCAATTGCTGCCTTCGGATATTTAATTTTTGCCACATTGATTTGCTCAGGTTTTGTTGCTCTTATTTTCACCAATTCCAAACCTTTTACGGCTGATAATACAGGTGCATGAAATATTTGCCCACCAACGCCAAATCCAATTAAACCAACCTTGACTATTTTTTCCATTATTTAATAATTATAAATTAATAGGAAATCTTTGAATTAAAATTCCTGCAACAACTATTTTTTATTGAAAGAAAAATAAATTCCCAATTAAAATTGTGAAATAGAAACCCACTCTTCTTTCTGTAAGGTAAATATTTTAAAATTATATTTCTATTTAGGGCCCAAAGTTTGAACCTATTTTTCATTTTTATTTACCTTATTATTTCCTTAAAAGAATAAACAGTAAAAAAAGTGTTTTGCATTTAAGAAATAATTTATCATCCATTAAACAAGCTATATCTTTAAATTTGCTAATTAATTAAATAAAAATGGAAACAAAAGAAGCAGTTTTACCGGAAGTAGTTATCAAATTTGCCGGCGACAGCGGCGATGGAATGCAATTAACCGGTTCACAATTTACCACCAACACGGCTCTTTTAGGAATTGATTTATCTACTTTTCCCGATTTTCCTGCTGAGATAAGAGCGCCTCAGGGAACTATTCCCGGTGTTAGTGGCTTTCAGCTACGGTTTTCAAGCGACAGGATTTTTACTGCTGGAGATAATTGTGATGTGCTGGTTGCAATGAATGCTGCTGCATTAAAAACCAATTTATCATCTTTAAAAAGAAATGGAAAAATCATTGCCAATATAGAAGGTTTCGATACAAAGAACCTGAGGCTTGCTAATTATCCAGATGGGGAAAACCCTCTCGAAAATGGAAGCCTTGACGGATATGAAGTGATAAAGATGGAAATCACAAAACTTACCCGCGAAACTTTAAAAGATTTTACACTCGGCACTAAAGAAAAAGACCGTGCTAAAAATATGTTTGTTCTCGGGTTTTTATATTGGATGTACAATCGTAACCCGGAAAATACTATTAATTTTTTAAAAGAAAAATTTGCAAAAAAACCTGATATTCTAGAAAGTAATATAAAGGTTTTGCAGGCAGGGTATAATTATGGCGACACTACAGAAACGTTTACTACAAGGTATTCGGTAAAAAAAGCGAAGATGCCTCCTGGAAATTATCGAAACATTCATGGTAACCAGGCTTTGGCTTATGGGCTGATTGCCGCTTCCCAAAAAAGTGGTTTACAATTATTTTTAGGCTCCTATCCTATCACACCTGCAAGTGATATTTTGCATGAGTTAAGCCGTCACAAAAATTTCGGTATAAAAACTTTTCAGGCAGAAGATGAAATCGCAGCTATTAGTTCAGCAATTGGTGCAGCTTATGGAGGAGCATTAGGAATAACAACAACAAGCGGTCCCGGAATTGCTTTAAAATCCGAAGCGATGGGTTTGGCCATGATGTTGGAAATTCCATTATTAATCTGTGATATACAACGGGGCGGCCCTTCAACAGGGCTACCTACCAAAACAGAACAAAGCGATTTGCTACAAGTTTACTATGGCAGGAACGGAGAAAGCCCAATACCTGTGGTTTCAGCATCTACTCCAAGTGATTGTTTCTTTGCTGTTTATGAAGCTGTACGAATTGCCGTCCAACATATGACTCCGGTAGTTTTTTTAAGCGATGGGTATATTGCAAACGGATCAGAGCCATGGAAATTTCCTGAAAGTAAAGACCTTCCGCCAATAGAAGTAAAGTTCAAAAAGGAACTTGCAGAAAATGAAGAAACTTTTCAACCATACCTCAGAGACGAAAAATTAGTAAGGCCATGGGCAGTTCCAGGTTCTGCCGGTTTAGAACATCGGCTTGGAGGCCTGGAAAAACAGGATATTAGCGGAAATGTAAGTTATGATCCTGAAAATCATGAATTAATGGTGAAGATTAGAGAAGAGAAGATTGAAAGAATTGCAAATTATATTCCGGAACAACAAATTGATAACGGCCCGGAAAAAGGAAAAATTTTAGTATTAGGTTGGGGAAGTACTTACGGTGCTATTAAAAGCGCTGTGGCTGACCTCGTTAAAGAAGGCGAATCTGTTTCCCATGCTCATTTACGCTACGTTAGGCCTTTCCCGAAAAATTTGGGAACGATAATTAGAAATTTCGAAAAGGTTTTAATTCCCGAACTTAATAATGGCCAGTTGATAAAAATTATCCGGGATAAATTTTTGGTTGATGCAAAAGGATTTAATAAGATCAAAGGAATTCCTTTTACAAAAACTGAAATGATTGAGGAAATAAGAAAGATGCTTTAATGTTCGTTTACTGTAACCTATTTAGGAAAAACTACAGTATTATAATATTTGCAAGCAGGCCTTAATCCACAGATTTCACATTTTGGTTTTCTTGCTACACAAATATACCGTCCATGCAATATCAGCCAATGGTGGGCTATATGAACAAGGCCTTTTGGCAAGCTTTTTATTAATTGTTTTTCCGTTTCAAGTGGCGTCTTAGCACTTACAAGCCCAATGCGGTTGGAGACTCTAAATACATGAGTATCAACGGCCATGTTGGGTTGATTATCAATCACAGAAGTAATAACATTGGCTGTTTTCCTACCGACTCCCGGCAATTCCATCAATTCATTTACGGTCATAGGAATTTTGCCACCAAAATCTTTTATTACCATTTTGGCCATTCCTATAAGGTGATTGGTCTTATTATTCGGATAAGAAATACTTTTTATCAAAGAAAAAAGTGAATCACGATCGGCATGGCTGAGCGATTCAATATCACGATATTTTTCAAAAATGTATGGAGTAGTTTGATTTACTCTTTTGTCGGTACATTGGGCTGAAAGTATTACTGCAACTAACAATTGATATGGATCATCATATAATAATTCTGTTTGCGCATCCGGGTTGTTTTGTACAAAATAATTGATAACAAATTGATATCTTTCCTTTTTAGTCATAAAAAATCCCGCTTTTTGGGCGGGATAAAAATAAGTTGAATTTCTTAAAATAAATTAGTGGGAAATTACCTGAGCATGTTTTTTTGAAGCATACTTCAATATATTATCAACCGATTGAGGGCGCGGCGAAAAATGAATTGTGCTTAAACTTTTATTAGAATTTAAAAGGGTTTCATAACTCTCCTTTAAGTTCCAGTCAGTTTGTAATGCAACTTTAATCGAAGCCGATTTTTGTTCAGAAGTTTCGTTATATATATACCTGATTAGGTCTTCCTGAGTAATTTTAATCATAAAATGTATTTCTTTAATAAACAATTAATATCCAATCCTCAACAAAAACGAATTCCTTTAAATATTATTGTAAATCAATAATTTACCTTAAAGATGAAGAATCAAAAGTAACAATGTATAAATCTTCATTGTCTTTTTTCATCATATACTTTTCCCTGGCATACTTTTCTAGAGTTTCAGGGTTAGTTTTTAATATATCCAGCTCTTTTTGAGTATTTGAAATTTGAAGAGCCATGTTTTTTTCATTATGCTCTATCTTATTTAAATCCCTCAATCTTCTGATTTGTAAAGGAAAGTCATTAGTGTCAAAGAACATCATCCATAGAACAAAAGCCGTGCCTGTTATTAAATATTTATTAGTAAATAAGTAACTGTATTTTTTCACGATTGATAATCAAGGTTTTAATTAAAAGTATTTATTTTTTTCAAATACTATTTTTACCAAATTTAATCCTTCCTTTCGGAAAAACAGCACTCTTTCCTAAAATTTCTTCTATCCTTAATAATTGATTGTATTTTGCTATACGGTCGGTGCGGCTTGCAGACCCCGTTTTTATTTGCCCGCAATTTAAAGCTACTGCCAGGTCTGCGATAGTCGTATCTTCAGTTTCTCCACTGCGATGGCTCATAATTGTATTATAACCATTGTTTTGCGCGAGCGAAACAGCGTTAATCGTTTCAGTCAGCGTACCGATTTGGTTTACTTTTACTAATAAAGCATTTGCAATATTCTCATCAATTCCTTTTTGAAGCCTTTTTACGTTAGTAACAA
>Ga0134126_10001049_pt1 | contig 35005 bp, 42 predicted proteins | sample KB31752_FD_96881 | JGI IMG/M metagenome (GOLD analysis project Ga0134126, IMG submission 96881) | Terrestrial soil microbial communities with excess Nitrogen fertilizer from Kellogg Biological Station, Michigan, USA - KB3-175-2 | ecosystem: Environmental > Terrestrial > Soil > Unclassified ...
CCGCAGACTGTCGCGGCTCTGATGGGTAAGCGCTTAGTCACCGACGGCGAGGTGAGCGGGCGTCGCTGAGGTTCTCCGGCGCCCGAGAGGGTCTCCAGCTGTGACCGCAGTACACGGCCGGCCCAAAGGGCGCCAATTCGAAAAGCAGCTACCGGATAGGAGTGTCATGGATATCAAGGAACTCGTCCAGAAGAGCGTGGACGAGTGGAACGCCAAGGACAAGAAGGCGTTTGTCGCGAATTTCACCGAACGCTCGAAGATCACTGGGCCGGGCGGGTTGGTACTGCACGGTCTAGAGGGCGTGGAGAAGCTATGGGACGTCTGGCAGGGTGCCTTACCAGACAACCAGGGCGCCATCGGCGATGTCTTCGCATCTGGTGATCGCGCCTGCGCTGAAGTGGTCTTCGAGGGCACTCAGACCGGAACTCTGTACATCGCGGACGGACAGATTCCAGCCACTGGCCGCCGGGTGTCCGTACCGATCGCACAGATTCACACGGTCTGTGACGACAAGTTCGTGACCTCACACCTCTACTTCGACCAATTCGGACTGCTCGCCGAGCTCGGCCTGATACCAATCTCTGGAGCCGCTGCTGGAAATTGATAGCCCTGCCTGACGAATGCCGCCGTGAACTCGACAGTACCGACATTTCTCTGCTTCAGAATGTTGGTGGCGTCGAGTTCACGACAGTATCCGGGATGGTTCAGTCAGAACTGGAAGACCGGTGCGGTCTCGGTGTCCAGCTCGCAGTGGTTCGGGTAGGTGCGCCGGAAGATCAGCTGCACACCTTGGTAGTGACCGGAGGCGGTTGCGGTCGCCGGATCGTAGACGTCTGGGCACAGCGTGCCGGGTTGCCCGACGACCTTGTCGATGTCGCCGCCCGCCGCAAGCAATGCATTACACGTCGCTTCGGCATGCGGATGCGTCCCGCTCGCCGGGTTGCAGTCAAGTGTGACGAACTGCTCGTGGCCATCGGTGCTCACGCCGAGCACGAGAAAGGTCTCGGGCGCTGCCGTGGCCTCGGCTGCGCCGGGGGCGGGTACGGTCACGGTCATCCCGGTAATCAGCGCCACTATTACCTGGGCTCGCATCGTGGTGTTCCTCTCTCGTGCCTCAATCATGAAGCCCTAACCCGGCGCAGCGACAGCGGCCGTATGGTGACGACGCGATCCGGCAATCAGGACGGTCCGGAATCCGGCTGGCAGACCGCGCCTGGTGCCGGCACCGTTGCCTGGACCAGGTAGGCGTCCACTGCGCCGTCGATGCACGTACTGCCTCGGCCGTAAGCGGTGTGCCCGTCGCCGTTGTAGGTGAGCAACACCGCAGCACCCAATTGTTGGGCCATGAGCTGGGCATCAGGATAGGGCGTGGCCGGATCATGTGTGGTGCCCACCACGAGGATCGGCGGTGCGCCCGCATAGTGGACCGGGTGTGGCTGACTCTTCGGCGGTACCGGCCAGTATGCGCAGGTCAAGTCGCTCCAGGCGAAGGAAGCCCCGATGAGCGGGGACGCCTGCCGGTAGGCGGGCAGCTCGGCCCGGACGTCGGTCACTGACTGCACGGGGTCGGGATGGTCGAGGCAGTTGATAGCAACGTTGGCCTCGGATTCATTGGAGTATCGCCCGGTTTCAGGGTCGCGCTGGTAATACAGATCGGACAATTCCAGCAGCCCGCGACCGTCGCCGGCCATGGCCATTGCCAGGACCTTCCGCAACAGTGGCCACGTCCGGGGACTGCCGTACATGGTGACCAGCACGCCGGTTTTGGCGAGCGCCTCATCGAGCATCCGGCCGCTGCCCGTGGGCAGCGGGTGCACATCGGTCGAGGCGAAGAAGCCCGCTAATTTCTTTTCCGCAGCAGTCACGTCGTTGCCCAGCGGGCAATCGGGGTGGATCACGCAGTCGGTGATGAACCGGGTGAGCTCGGCCTGGAAGCCCCTGGCCTGCCCGAGACCGAGTTGCCTGCTGGTCAGGCTGGGCGGCACCGGACCATCGAGCACGGCCCGCGCGATGTGGGTAGGGAAGAGCCCGGCGTAGATCGCCCCGAGGTAGGTCCCGTATGAGGCCCCGAGGTAATACATCTTCTGGTCACCCAGCGCGGCGCGCAGGATGTCCATGTCGCGGGCCGCGTTCGGGGTGCCGACATACGGCAACAACAACGTCGAGCGGGCTTGGCAGCCGGCGGCGAACGTCTTGTCCCCGGCTACCACCGCATCCACCTCGGCCGACGTGTTCGGCGTGGGATCCTGGGCGAGGTAGTGATCGAGTTGGGTGTCGCTGAGGCAGTCGATCGGTGCGCTCTGGCCCACCCCACGGGGGTCGAAGCCCACGATGTCGAAGCCGGCTCTCAGCCGGGGGCCGAAATGCGACGGTTGACCTGGCTGGGCGGGGTAGCTTCGCTTGACGAAATCGACGCCTGACCCGCCCGGGCCGCCGGGATTGGTAATTAACGAGCCGATCCGGTGGACGCGGTCGGTGGCCGGCGCGCGGATGACCGCGAGCCGGATGGTTCGGCCGGTGGGGTCGGCGTAGTCGAGCGGCACTGTCAAGGAGGTGCATTCGAAGATCTTTGCGCAGCTCGACCAGGCCAGTTTCTGGGTATAGAAGCGCTCGAGTCTCGAGTTCGAGGTGGTGGATCGGGAGCAGCCGGCCACGAGTACCAACGCCAAGATCAGCCACCCGGCGCGGGGAATGAGGCGCCGGTACGGAGCTGCGACCGGGCTCATGGGGGTTGGCATGTGACGACGCGTTCGCTCCTCGTCTGTGTTATCCGCTGTGGTGCGCTACCGCGAGAGCGGCAACCGCGGAGTTCCCGGCCGCACTGCTACGAAACGTGGTCGGAAGCACCTTTGGGATCCGCGGAACCGTGGTTACGATTCGATCTGCGGCCCATGGAGGGGAGACCGTCGTGTCGGCACTGCGGCGCATGGTGCATGAGGTCCACACCATCGAGATCGGCACCAACACCCGTTACGAGCAGCACCAGCTCGTGGTGGGCCAGGAGCAGGCCTTGGCGCTGTTCGCTGATCCCGCCCTGGCGTCGGTGCGGTTGCACGTCGCCGCACCGGGAGATCGGGTCCGCATCGTCGCGCCGCTCGACGTCGTGGAGCCGCGCAGCAAGGGACCCGGCGGGGGAGTGTTTCCTGGCTGGATGGCGCCGGTGAACCGGCCGCGCGGGGGTGACACCCACGTGCTGCGCGGGGCTGCGGTGCTGGCTGCCGGGCACCTGCCCCGCAACCAGGAGGGCCTGATCGACATGTCCGGCCCCGCCGCCGACCGCTCCCCATTCGCTCGCACGAACAACGTGGTGATCGAGTTCGACCGTGCGGACGGCGCTTCCTGGCAGGAGGCTGAGGTGGCGGTCCGGCGCGGCTTGCTGCGTCTGGCTGTGCACCTCGCCGATGCCGCCGTGGAGGCCTCGCCCGACGTCATGGAGGAGTTGGCGCCACCGCACCATCCGGGCACGCCCACCGGCGGGCTGCCCCGCGTCGGCGTGATCACCAACTTGCAGACTCAGGGCGCGTTCAAGGACGTCTTCGTCTACGGGCACAGCATGGCGGGCAGCCTGCCGACGTTGTTCGACCCGATCGAGATCGAGGACGGGGCCGTGGTCAGCGGCCAGTACGGGCACCCGGCGCTGCGCAATCCGACCTACCTGCACCAAAACCACCCGGTGATCGCCGAGCTGCGCGCCCGCAACGGGCAGGACCTGTGCTTCGCCGGCGTGGTGCTGTGCCCGGAGCCGGTGGAGCAGGCAGCCAAGGAACTGGTCTCCACGCACGCCGCATGGCTGTGCCGGGCCGCCGGCTTCGACGCTGTCATCGTGACCAAGGAAGGCGCGGGCAACGCCGACAACGACCTGATGCTCAAAGTCGACGCGCTGGAGGCTGACGGCCTGACCGCGGTGGCGCTGTACGCCGAGTTGTCCGGCGCGGATGGCACCGGCCCGCCACTGGTCGCCGGCCCGCGACGCGGCGCGATCATCAGCACCGGCAACTACGATCAGCGGATCAAGCTGCCCGCGGTCGAACGGGCGATAGGCGGCTCCCAGCTGCGCATCGCCGATGCCGACGCGACCGCCGCGGTCGAGATCCCCACCGCCGCGATCCTGTCCGCCCTGAGCCCACTGGGTGCTGGGTGGCTGACCTGCCGGCCAGAGCAGCAGCTGGCCGGTCAGCAGTTGGGAGAGACCACCTGATGCGCATCGTGCACTATGTCAACCAGTTCTATGCCGGGCTCGGAGGCGAGGACTCGGCAGGCATCGGCCCACGGATACTCGACGGGACGGTCGGTCCCGGGCGGTTGCTGTCGCAGGTCCTCGGCGACGAGCACCAGATCGTCGCCACCCTGGTCTGCGGTGACGACCATGCGGCTTCCAACGCCGCGGTCGCGCAGGAGCTGCTGGAGATGGCGCGGAGCGCTCATGCCGAACTGCTGGTCGCCGGTCCGGCCTTCGGCAGCGGCCGTTACGGGCTGGCCTGCGCCCGGCTGGTCGCCGCCGCGCACGCCGCCGGACTGCCGGCGCTCGCCTCGATGCACCCGGATAACCCCGGCATGTCGGACGCCGCCGATGCGCCGGTGATCGCCGCGGGTGCCACCAGCCGGCAGATGCGGCCGACATTGCAGACGGTCGCATCTGCCATCGCGAAGCTGGCTACCGGTGCTGCGCTGACCGCCGCGGACGGCCGGGTCACTCCGGCTGCCCGGATCGGCCGGCTGGTCGAGCAGCGCTCCGCGGCAAGGGCAGTCGAGCTCGTCTTGCGCCGGCTGGGCGGCGATCGGGAGGCCACCGAGATCCCCGTCGGTGGTTTTGACGTTGTCGACCCGGCCGGGCCCGTCGACAAAGCCGCCAACGTGACCGTCGCGCTGGTGACCGAGGGCGCGGTCGTGCCCGCCGGTAACCCGGACCGGCTCGAATCGGCCCGCGCCACCCGCTGGCTGCGCTACCAGATCGACGGTATGGACGCGCTCGCTTCCGGGGAGTGGGAGTCGGTCGACGGCGGTTTCGCGACCACCGCAGCCAACGCCGACCCGAACCGGCTGCTGCCGCTGGACGCGGCCCGCACCCTGGAGCGAGAGGGCGTGATCGGCCAGCTGCACGATGAGTTCCTGGTCACGGTGGGTAACGGCACGTCGGTGGCCACCGCGCGGCGGTTCGGCGTCGAGTGGGCCGCGGAGCTGCGCAAGGCCGGCGTGCAAGCCGCGATCCTGACCGCCACTTGAGGAACCGGAACGCGTTGCGGGTCAACGCTTGCCAAGGAGCTGGAGCGCGCCGGAATCCCCACAGCTCTGATCACCAACCTGGTGACGATCGCTGAGCAGGTCGGCGCGCCGCGCATCGTGCCGGGCCGGGGGATCCCCTACCCGTCCGGCGATCCGAACCTGTCACCAGCCGCTGAGCAGGCCTGGCGGCGGCAGCTGGTGCAGCGAGCGCTCGACGCGGTCGCCACCGCCGTCGAGCACCCGACGATCTTCGAGGTTGGTGTTGTGAATGCCTGAGGCAGCAGTCGTCCGAGCAGCCAGTCTGGCGCTGGCGCACACCCCGGGATTGGCCCGGCACGGTTCCAAGCCGATGCGGACGCTCCCCGCAGACGCCGAACTGACCTCGCAGTTCCTCGGCAGCCTGCGCAGTTTCGACGACGCCGTCGGCTACCCGCCGCACCAGGCGTTCCTGGGCGCCTGCCACCCGCGGGAACTGCCGAGCCGTCCCTGGGTCGGCATGGGGTCAGCGGGCGGGCAACGGTTCGCACCGTTCGGTGAGCTGATGCCGGAGGAGGAATTCCTCGGCCTGATGGCCGCGGTCGACGAGTTCAACCTGCTGGTGCTCACTCCCGAGGTCGCTGAGCGGGCGGCCAAGCGGCTGGCGTCCCATCCGATGTCGGCGCACCTGGATCTGGGCCGGATCGCCGCGGCGGCCGGGGACGTCACCGCTGCGCTGGCCGGCGGCGCGCTGCCCGTGCACCTGGCGCCCGATACGGTCGCCGGAGCGCTGCGCGGCGCGCACGCCGAGGATGAGTCGCTGACCGCGCACGTGCTGCTGGAGAACCTGGCCTGCAAGGCCACCGGCACTCTCGCGCTGCTGCACCTGCTGCACGACCATGGTGTTGACCCGTTGGGAATCGGCTACACGATCTCCTGCTCCGAGGAAGCTGTCGGCGACCGCTACCAGCGCGGCGGGGGCAACATGGGCAAGACGATCGCGTCGGTCGCCGGCCTGTCCGAGTCCTCCGGTGCGGACGTCAAGAACTTCTGCGCCGCACCCATCCCCGCCTTGGTGATCGCCGCCAGCCTGGTGGTGGCCGGGGTGTTCGAGCAGGTCGTCGTGGTTGCCGGCGGCTCGCAACCCAAACTCGGGATGAAGTTCGAAGGGCACTTGCGCCACGGCCTGCCGGTGCTGGAAGACGTGCTCGGCGGCGCCGCGGTGTTGATCACCGCCGACGACGGGGTGTCGCCGCGGATCAGGCTCGACGCCGTCGGACGCCATCGGGTGTCTTCCGGCGGTTCCGGGGCGCAGATCCTGCACGATCTGGCGGTGCGGCCGCTGGAGGCCATCGGCGCCCGGATGCTGGACGTCGACGACTACGCCACCGAGCTGCACAACCCGGAGATCACCGAGCCGCAGGGCTCGGGCGACGTCGCCGCGCGCAACTACCGCACCATCGCGGCGCTGGCCGCGCGGCGCAAGGAGATCGGCCGCGACGGCATCGAGACCTTCGTCACTGAGCGTGGCATGCCCGGTTATGCCCCCACTCAGGGCCATCTGGCCTCCGCGGTGTGCTACCTGCCGCATGCGCTGAGTCGCCTGACGACGGGGGATGCCGACCGGGCGCTGCTGCTCGCCAAGGGCAGCCTGTTCCTGGGACGGATGAGCCAACGTTCCGACGGGATGAGCGTGCTGCTGGAACGCAACGGAGGTTGAGCACATGGCACTGGTGGATGCGACCAAAGAGACGTTCCAGGACCTGATCGGATCAGGTCTGGTACTGGTGGACGTGTGGGCCGACAGTTGCCGCCCGTGCGTGGCGCTGGCCCCGCACATGGCGAGCATCGCCGGCGCCCACCCTGAGCTGACCGTCGTCAAGCTGGATGCCAGCAAGGCGCGGCGGGTGTGCATGTCGCTGCAGGTGCGCGGCCTGCCCACGCTCTTGCTGTTCTCCGACGGCGAGGAGGTGGCCCGGATTTCCGAGCCCAACCTCAACGCAGACCAGGTGGACGCATGGCTGGCTAGTGCACTGGAGAAGCTACCCACAGGGCCCAAACAGACTGGGCCCGATCAGGAGGTGTGAATGTTCGACGGCAAGCAGGTCATCGTGATCGGCGAGCGCGACGGGGTCGCCGGCCCGGCGATTGCGGAGTGCGTTAAGGCGGCGGGTGTTCCGGTGGCCTATGTCGCCACCGAATGCTTCGTTTGAACGGCCGCTGGAGCCATGGACCTGTCCACCCAGGAGACGATCAAGCGCTTGGTGGACGAGCACGGTGCAGATGCGCTGCTCGTCCTGCTCGGCGCACCGGACGCGGAAAGCGCCGGGATCGCCGCCGAGACGGTGGTGCTCGGTGATCCGAGCTGGGCAGGACCGTTGGCCGGGGTCCAGTTGGGCCTCCCCGTGTACCACATCCTCGAGGATGAGGCGCGTGCTGCGGTGCCTTCCGAAATATGGGAAGACCAGGTCGGATTGATGGTCGACGTGCTGGAGGTGGATGAAATCGCGGAGGCCGTGCGCGAGTTCCGCGAGCAAGCGACGCATTAGCCGGCAGACGTGCCGTGAACTCGACGCCACCGACATTTCAGCTCGCTCAGATGTCGCTGGTGTCGAGTTCACGGCGCAGCGGGCCGGTGAACACCGAGGCGCCTGGCTGCTTGAGCGCGGCCCGCTCAGCGGTGATCTTGGCTCTGAGCCCGGCCGGCACCGAGGAGCATGCCGAGCGCGAGGAACCACACCACCAACCCGCTGGCCAGTTGGTCGGCCCGGCACCAGATCGTCAAGGCGGCGTGCAGCAACCCGCACACCGCTCCGGCGAGCAGGCTGGCGGCGATCCCGGTCCAGGTGGAACCGGTTTCTCCGGCCACCGCGAAGGCGCTCAGCGCGCCTGCGAGCATGCAGCCTTCGGCGCCGAGATTGACGATCCCGGCCCGCTGGCCGATCAGCTCGCCGAGCGCGGGCAGCAGCAGCGCGGTGCCGCCGTCCACCCCGCCGATCAGAGCCTGCTCGATCCCGTTCATGGCCCCACGCCCGGTCTGGCTCGGGTCAGCATCAGCGGCACCAGCACGATCAGGCCGAGCAGGACGTCGACGATGTTGCCGTCGAGCCCGTCAGCCAGCTGCAATCCGTTGCCGGACAGCGCGATCGCGCTCCTCAGCACCCAACGCCTCCCGACATGGAGACATATCGGGGTTCCCAGGGCGCCTTTCACCCCGATATGTCTCCCTGTCGGGGTGGGCGGCGCGGGGGTGGGCGGCTAGGTGGGGGCGTCGGGGAGGGGATTGCGCAGCGTGGGTTGGCCGGCGGCCCATCTTTGCTGGAGCAGGGCGGAGAATCGGTCGGAGAGCAGGTTGGCGGCCTGGATGCCGAAAACCAGGTCGGCGGCGAGTTCGGGCTCGGCCGCGAGCAGGGGGGCGATCACACCGTGGCGGACAAGCTGCTCGTGCACTGCGTCGGCCTCGACGTGCTCGGCGTAGAACTCGATCGCGGCGGGCCCGCAACCCAACCGATGCATGGCGCGGACCAGTCGGTGTGAGCCAGGGGAGGAGGTCAGCTCCACGGTGGCGAACTGGCCGACGAGCGCACCCCGCAGCGCGCGGTGCAGGCCGCACAGCGACATAAAGTTGATCTCGGCCAGGGTGGCGCCCGGCGCAGCATCAAGGTAGGTCCCGTACTGCGGGCACAGCCCGAGGTCGGTCATCATGTCGGCGAACAGGCGAGCGTGCATGCGCTGCGGATTACCCGCGCCGTACTCGTCGTGCTCGACGGTCACCAGCGCCGCCTTGGCCGGCCCGCTCAGCCGGGGGATGACCCACGCCTGCGGATCGGCCTCTTTGAGATGGTAGAGCGATCGGTGCGCGACATACTCGCGCAGCTGCCACAGCCGCCCGCAGCGGTGCAGAAAATGCGACACACCACCGGCCTGCGGCGTCTCCACCAGCAATGCATCGAGCTCGACGGTGACATCGGTCCCGCCCGGTACGTCGGCTCGTAACGCGGCGAGAAAAGCCCGTTCCAGTTGCCGGCGCAGCCCGAGCAGGTGCGGGTCCCATTCCAGATCCGCGCAGACGCCGGTGAAACCGCGGTAATGCAGTTCGTAGCAGCAGTACAGCGCTAGCTGCAGATCGTCTCCATATGGGTCAGCCTGCGCGACGGCCGCCGAACCGATCTGCCGGCTGGGCAACCCACGCAACGTGTCCAGCGCGGTGGCCGACAGTGGACCCCGCGGTGCCGGAAGCTCCGGTGCCGCGACAGTTGGTGCGGTGCTCGACACCGGTCACACATCCGGCTGGGGATCGCCGCCGCGGACCCGATCGGTGCGCCCCCGGCGCCGGTGGCTGGTGTCGCAGAACGGATAGCGGCGGCTCCGGCGGCAGGTACACACCGCGGTGACCGCGCGGTCCGATGTCACCCTGCGGCCGTCGGTCAGCACCACCTCGATGGGACCGTGCACCAGCACGGGCCCGTCATCGGTAACGATAACCCGGCGTCGGACGGGCTCAGCGGACACGTTGGCCTCCAGCGGGCGCGCGTGCTGCGATGACGACAAGGTCCTCGTCGCATTGGCCAGGTTCAATCAGCCCGCGCGCTTCGAGCATGGCCGCCCGCAGGCGCATGACGGGACCGAACGGGATGGTGGAGCGAGCCAGCACGTCGGCGCGCAGGCCGGCGTCGGTGAAGCGGCGAAGCGTGGCAGTGTCGTCGCACACCGCCGAGTGCACGACCAGCATTGTCCCCTCCGGGGCGAGCAGCCCGGCCGCCCCGGCACAGAGCCGGTCCAGCACAGCACGTCCGTCGACGCCGCCATCCCAGCACCGGCTGATCGCGTGCCGGCTCAGCGCGTTGGTGGCGGCGGGAACGTAGGGCGGATTGGCCAGGATGAGATCGAAGCGCTGGCCTGCTACCGGCCTGAACAGGTCACCGTGATGCAGCGTGCACCGCACCCGGTGGATCCGGCAGTTGATCCAGGTGGCCGCGATCGAACGCAGTGAAAGATCGACCGCGGTGACCGAGGCGGCGCCGGCCCTGGAGGCGGCCAACGCCAGGGCGCCGGTGCCCGTGCCGATATCCAGAACGCGACGTCCAGCCGCGTAGCCGCCCGCGGTCATGACGTCAATCAACAAGGCGGTATCACTGTCGGCTCGATATACCCCGGGGGGCCGCACCAGTAGCACAACCCGCAGGTACCCGGCGCGCGAAGCAAAAAAACCCAGGCCTACCGCGCGACGTCACCGAGTTGCGTCCGGCTACGATCTCGACCTGCTTTGCGCCGCGATGCAGCGCCGCGCCGGCTCTTTTCCGAATGATCAGGAGCTCTGCACTGATGACCGCTCGTTGTGCCCGGCACTGCATTGTGCCTCCCGCCCTGCTGTACCGCTTGGCCCGGTCTGCAGACGAAGCACTGCGTCAGGCCGCCCTGCACGCGTTGGCGCTGGACGAGCGCTTCCGGCTGGCCCGCGCCGAGTCCGCGGCGAGACTGCACACGATGCCGAAACCGGTCACGTTCGCCCGGATCGGTGGCCAGCCGCAGCGAACGATTTACGACCAGCAGGGTAGCGAGTCACAGACACCCGGAGTGGTCGTCCGGGTGGAAGGGCAAGCGCCGCAACAGGATCAGGCGGCCAATCAAGCGTATGACGGCCTCGGTGCGACTTACTCGTTTTTCTGGACGGTATTCGAGCGCGATTCCATCGACGCGGCCGGTATGCAGCTGCTCGGCCTGATACATTACGGGCGAAATTACCCCAATGCATTCTGGGATGGCGCCGGTCACATGTTCTTCGGCGACGGGGATGGGGAGATCCTCACCCAGACCGCGGCGGGGATCGATGTCATTGGGCACGAGCTCACTCACGGCGTCACCCAACATGAGGCGAACCTGACATACTCAGGTCAATCCGGCGCGCTCAACGAGTCGATGTCTGACGTATTCGGAATTCAAGTCAAGCAGTACGCGCTCGGGCAGGATGTGCACAGCTCCGACTGGCTCATCGGGGCGGACATCGTCGGCCCGGCCTTGCGCCCGGCGTTGCGGTCGATGAAGCAGCCCGGCACCGCTAACGCCTACGATGACCAGCCCGCCGATATGAACGGCTACGTCCCCGGCGGCGACGTGCACACCAATTCGGGAATTCCCAACCACGCCTTCTACATCGTGGCCAGCACCCTCGGCGGTCAGGCGTGGGATGCTGCGGGGCCGATCTGGTACGCCGCGCTGGCAGATCCACAGCTTCGGCCCAACGCGACGTTCCGTGACTTCGCGCAGATCACCTTGCGTCAGGCCCGGCAAACCTATGGTGCGGGCAGTGACCAAGCCCACGCGGTGCAGCAGGGATGGGAAGCCGTCAAGGTCTCTTTATGACCGGCTGGCGCAGGGCCGTTTTGCCGGGCGAAGCCGAGCAGGACACTGGAGCGCATGCGCGTCGATATGACCCGCCGTGGTGGCTTCGCGGGAGTTGCCCTGCACGCCGCACTCGATACTGCTGCGCTCGCCGCTCCCGATGCCTCTCGCGTCGAAGCGGCCCTGCGGGAGCTGCCCTGGGATCGGTCTACTACGGGACCCATTGAGCCGGATCGCTTCCGCTACGAGATGGTCAGTGTCGAGCACGACCATGAACGGCGGGTGGTGCTGGGAGAAAGTGAGATCCCGGATGCACTGCGCCCGCTGCTGGCATTGCTCGCCGACCAAGGACAGATCCGCCCGGCTTCAGGGTGAGTGAAAAACCCATACTCATGGTTGAAGATCGCGCGCTAGCTGCTCCAGCACTTTCCGTGACGAGCACAACGCGGTAGCGTCTAGTGTGGACCGCGCACGGTGGGTGACGTCCCTATCCGCCTCATGGTCACGATCGGACGGTTGGCGCGATGTCGCCTGCCGGCCGCCGTGGGCCTGCGCGATCCCATAGACACGGGGGTCATCACAGGGGTATTGGCCACAGGGGTATTTGGTCATAGGGGTATTGGGGGGCCGGCATGATCCAGCTTGAGGACGTCACCAAAGTTTATCGGATGGGCAAGGTCGAGGTGCGGGCACTCGAAGGTGTCGACCTGACTATCGACGATGGTGAGTTGGTCGCCATCATGGGGCCGTCGGGATCGGGCAAGACCACGCTGATGAACATCCTGGGCTGTCTGGATCTGCCCACCGCCGGGCGCTATCTGCTTGACGGCAGCGATGTCAGCCGGCTGTCTGACAACCGGCTGGCCAAGATCCGCAGCCGCAAGATCGGCTTCGTGTTCCAGTCGTTCAACCTGGTATCGCGCACCAGCGCGATCCGTAATGTCGAACTTCCGCTGGTTTACGCGGGGGTGCGCGCCCGGCGTAATCCGGCCCGTATCGCGTTGGAACAAGTCGGGTTGGGTGATCGCCAGAAGCATTTCCCCAACGAGCTATCCGGTGGTCAGCAGCAGCGGGTTGCGATCGCGAGGGCGCTGATCAACGATCCCGCATTGCTACTCGCCGATGAGCCCACCGGCAACCTCGACACTGCCGCCAGTGCGGAGATTCTGAAATTGCTCGGGGCGCTCAATGATGCCGGTCGGACAGTTGTGATCATCACTCACGAGGAGGAGGTCTCCCGGTTCGCGAGGCGGGTCGTGCGGATGCGCGATGGGCGCATCGTGAGTGATCAGGTGCAGCGGAGCCGGACGGAGGTCACCGCGTGAACCTGAAGGAGGCAGTTCGCATCGCGCTACGTGGTTTGCGCGCCAACCGGCTGCGGTCGGCGTTGACCATGCTCGGCATCATCATCGGTGTCGCTTCGGTGATCCTGCTGGTAGCCCTGGGCAACGGCGTGCAGACCTCGGTCAATGAGAAAATCCAGCCGCTGGCCAACTTGATCACGGTGGTGCCGTCGGTGGGTAACGTCCCCGGGGGCGCGGCGCCGAAAGATCTGATCGACGCGGACGTCGCGGCGCTGCAAGATAAGTCGCTTTCCCGCGACATCGCGTCGGTGACTCCTGCTACCAGCGGCAAGGCTCTGGTGGAGGGCGATTCCTTCCGCTACCGGGCGAATGTGGTGGGCAGCACGGATCAGTGGCTCGAGGTCAACAATCAAGATATGGCGGCTGGAACGTTCTTCGACGAGGCTCAGGTGCGCTCCACGGCCCGAGTGGTGGTGTTGGGTTCAGCTGTCGCCAGCTATCTCTTCGGTGATGACCCGGCGGCCGCGTTGAGTCATACCGTCAGGATCAACCGTCAGACCTTCCGGGTGATTGGTGTGATGCAGTCCGTCGGCGAGCCCGGTGATGGCGTCACCGTCATGCCACTGCCCACGGTACGTCGCTACATTTTCGGCGGCGGTGACAAGGTCAACCAGATAATTGTTCAAGCGACGGAAGCAAACGCCGTGCCCGCGGCCGAGGATGATGTCATCCGCGTGTTATCCGACCGGCACCGCATCAAGGATTCCGCGAACCGGGATTTCGAGGTTCAATCACTGCGCAGCAGGCTTGACACCTTCAACCAGATCTTGCGCATTCTTACCCTGTTCACTGCGGCTGTCGCGGCGATTTCTCTGGTCGTCGGTGCTATCGGGGTCCTGAACATCATGCTGGTGTCGGTCACCGAGAGAACCCGCGAGATCGGTATTCGCAAGGCGATAGGGGCGACTCGCCGAGCGATCCTTGAACAATTCCTCATCGAGTCTCTGGTGTTGGCCGGCTTGGGTGGCTTGATTGGCGTCCTGGTGGGGGTCGGGCTATCAGTGCTCGGCGCCAACGTCGCGCCGTCGTTCGGTCCGACGTTCGCTACCTTCGCGCCGTCCGTGACCATACCCTCGGTAGTGCTCTCGTTCGCCATCAGTCTGGCGATCGGGCTCGTCGCCGGAGGGTACCCGGCCAACCGCGCAGCGCGGCTTCGGCCCATCGACGCCCTCCGTTACCAGTAGCCAACCAGCCACAACCGACCGCCGCGTCAGATCCCGTAACTCCCTGCCTCCTGAGGCGTTGCATTGCGTGAAGCCGAAGACACAGGGGGACATCACTGTGACCATTTTCCTGACCAGCCCCTCGACACTGTCTCCAGCCCGGCGCCCGAGCGCCGGGGTCCTGGTGTCGATCGGGCTGGTCGCCGCGTTGGGTCTGGCGGCTGGGTGCGGCAGCGAGCCGGCACCACCGCCAACCGGACGGGTGGAACGCGGCACAGTGGTGACCAAGGTGTCTGCCTCCGGCTCGCTGTCACCTGTCAGGGAGCAAAACCTCGGCTTCCCCAAGGGAGCGCAGCTTAAAGAGCTGTTGGTCAAGGTCGGGGACCGCGTGACCCCGGGCCAGGTAGTGGCGAAGGAAGACGATTTTGCGTTCCGGCAGATCTTGAACCAGCTTCAGGGCCAGTTGAATGCTCAGCAGGCGTTGTTCGGCAGGGCAGTCAATGATCCGACGGTTCAGGGTGCGCGCGATACCGTGGAGCAGGCGCGTCAAATCTTGGCCGCGACGCAGAAGTCGGTGGATGCGGAATTGGCCGCGGATTCAACGGCCGTTGATCAAGCGCACCGGCAGCTTGATTTCGACAGCTTCTTGCTCGATAAGGCTCAGTCGGCGCTGCGTGCCGATCAGGCGTCGTGTGCGGCCACCGGTGGTATTCCGGCTGCTCCGGCCACACCGGGGGTAGCGCCCGGCAGCCCGGTGGCTGGTCCGGGCGGTGGGCCGAGATCGTCGGTCGGGGTCGGACCCACCGAGGCAGGGGTGGAGGATCCCGCTCGGGTGGGCCCGGTATATGCGGGTAGCACAGGTAACGGAAGCCCGGGTGCCGGCGGCAGTGGCGGCGGCAACCCGGCCTGTAACCGGATCGCGCAGGACCAGACCAACGTGGTCAACGCTCGCCGTACCGTACTCATGGACAAGAGCACGTTGACCGCTGCGCAGCAGAAACTGAATGTCGATCGCACCAGCGGGCAGGTCTCGATTGAGAACGCCCGCCAAAGCGTGGTCACCGCGCAGAACACTCTCGAGTCTGCGGCGACCAACCGTCCGTTCGACATCGACCAGCAGGTCGCTCTGGTGGCGAGCATTCAGGCCCAGGTCGCTGCGGCCCAGAGGGACGTGGACAACACGGTGCTCCGGGCACCGGTCGCGGGCACCGTATCGGTGATCAACGGTATCGTCGGAGAGTTTCTCCAGCCCAGCTCTGGGGTCAGCCCGCTTGCACCCGGTACTAATGCGCCGATCCCCGGCCTCAATGGCGTGACGTCGAACAGCAGCACATCGTTGGGAAACCCTGCGACCGGCGCCGCGCGCCCCGGTGGCACGCAGTTCATGGTCCTGGATAACGTCAACAGCTTCCAGGTAGTAGTGCCCTTCGAGGAGTCCGACGCGTCGAAGGTGGCTCCTAATCAGAAGGTCACCGTCACGTTCGACGCTATTCCAGACCTCAGCCGCGACGGCACTGTCGTTTCGGTGGCTCCATCGGGCAGCAACATCTCCAGCGTCATCAACTATTACGTCACCGTGGTTCTCAACGAAATCGATCCGCGACTCAAAGCGGGCCAAACAGCTCAGGCTCGGGTCATCACGAATGAGGTCGACGATGTGCTGACCGTTCCCAACTCGGCGGTCCGCAAGCGCGGCGATCAGAGCACGGTGACGATTATTGATGCCGCTGGGAACCAGCAGCAAGTTCGGTTCCAACCCGGCCTCGTCGGTGATGACCGCACTCAGGTCATCTCTGGTCTCAGGGAAGGCCAGCAAGTCATCCTCCGGCAAGGTGTGTGACTGAACCTGACCGCAAGTATTTCAGTCGGCGAAGCGGGCAGATTGCGTTCCCGGCGGATTGAAAACACCTGACTGAGCACCGGGGTTAGCGATACACGTCGATCTCGATGTCATTGAGCGGCATGGACTCCAGCGTACGTCGGTTGCCGGCGCACTCGGCCTGATCAGGGTCTGATCAGGCCGGACTGTTGCCGTTCTGGCGGAAGCCGGGTCGAGACGCGCCATCGACATCCACAGTGGGCACCCCCCCGGCGGTGGTGTTGTCGATCACGGTGCAGCCCGTCGAGCCGTCAATGATCAGAATAGCCCGGTTCAAGTTGGGCCCGGAGAACGTGTTATGCCTTATTTCGACGTTGGGCCAGCTGCGCAGGTTGATTGCCTGCGCACCGTTGGGCGCGCAGGTATTGTCGACGAACGTGATCGACGGAACTCCGTTGGGTGCACCACTGCTGCCGGGCTGGTCGTCGGTAGCGATCAGGCATTGCGCGTCGACGTTCTGGCAGGTGTTGCCCGAAATCACTACGTCGTAGGTGGGCGGGCTGTGATCGAAGGTCTGGAAGCAGTCGGGGTGCGGCGGTGCACGGTAACCCCGGGCGGATATGTCCCGAATCGTGTTGCCGGTGATCCGGTGGCCGGTCCCGAAAAATCGTATGCCGTCGGCGTCGCCGTCATCGACGGCGACCGTTTCGCTCACCGTGTTGTCACTGACGGTGATGCGCTGCCCAGAAATGTAGATGCCGACTGTGGAGACATGCTGCACGGTATTGGATGCGATGGTCGAGTCGGAGCACCGCGTACAAGCGATTCCGCCTCGACGGGTGTCATGGATCGTGTTGTGCCGCGCTGTGATCCCGGTACCCTCGAGCTCTATCCCGTCGCCACCGGCAACGGTGAAGCCTTCGACGACGACATGGTTGGCGGTAACGTGAATATTGTCGACGGGAGCACCGTCGGCGACGAGTTTGATCGGGGATTCGGGTGTTCCAGACTTGGTCATCGTCAAGTCGGCATCGGTGAGATCACCACCCGTGAAGCAGACAGTGCTTCCTGGCGAGGCGGCATCGAGGGCAACACGCACATCGTCCGATCGACTGACCGTCTGGGCACAGTCAGCCGGCAAACCTTGGCCTTGCTGGCTCGGGCCTGAGCTCGTACACGCGGCCGTGAGTAAAAGGCTCAGCGTGAGCGAGCAGACCGACAGTGTGCGGATCCCGCCTCGGGCTGTCACCGTGCCAGGATAGGCGCCTTTCGCGCTCCCTGGGGGGCCGATGTCACAATCCGCAGTACCCTGGTCACATATCGTTGACGCGCACCGGCGCCGCCCAGCCGCTGAACGAATGATTCATAAAGGCGGCGGTCAGGCTCATCGTGTGGCGCAGGTGGCTCCAGCTCAACGCCGGCATGCGCAACGGGGTCCGCTCTCCCCGCATCATCACCTCGTAGCCCAGTAGCCAGGTGTAGGGCACGCTATGGCCGTCCATGGCCCGGATCCACCGCGGAAAGTGGGCGGCCGCGGCGAGCACTTCGGCGTGTGCCGAGTCGGGGCCGCGCAAGGCGCTGGGACGCACGTGGGCTCCGGGTATGTAGCCAGCGCTCAGATCGACGGTCACCCGCCGGATGCCGGGGCGGTGCACCAGGCCGTCGATCAGCCGTACCGGCTTGGGGATGTCCTGCCAGCTGTCCCGGTACCAGTCCCAGGACCAGGTGTGCGGCTGCTGTTCGGCAGCCACTGTCCACAGCTCCTGACAGGTTCGCATGACGCCGTTGCACTCAGCGGTGTCAGCCAGGTAGATCGCGATGATGTCAACGACGAGCGGGTCGTTCCCGGCCCGCGGGGTGAGGTCGACCGCGTGGAAATCGGCGGCGCCCAAGCCCCAGCGCCGTTCGGCATTCCACCGCCGGACGTTGCTCAGCTGCTCGGTCAGGGAGGTGAACATGACCCCCGGCGGTCTGAGCGCGGCCCGCGCTTGATGCGCCTTCACGCGGCCGTTACTCGCGGTGGTGGTCATTGCCTTGCTCGCCTTACCCGTCAATGAACATGGGGACCTGAAGGCGAGGGTACGTTTCCCACACCGTTGTTGCAGCCCAGCCCTCAACCGCGGGGAGTTTCCAGCGCGATCAAAGTAGCCGAGTCCGGTCCGGTCGCTGCCCAGCTGCCTGGTGCCGAGATGACAGCGACAGCGGAGGTCTTGAGCGGCTCTATGGCACCGGTCAGCAGGGTCAGAAAATCCTCGAGTCCGGGATTGTGGCCGACAAACACTGCTGTAGTCGCCTCCTCTGCCAGTTTGTGGGTCACGGCAAGTAGGTCCGTGGCCGAGGCGCCATAAAGCCGTTCGTCGAGGCAGGCTGGTGGCGTGCTGGGCACCTGGGTCGCCGCGAGGTCCCATGTCTGGACCGCGCGCACTGCGGGTGAGCACACCACGCGGTCGATTGTGGCGATGTGTGCGCGCAGCCAGCGACCGATGGCGGGAGCATCGCGACGCCCGCGTTCAGCCAGCGGGCGCCGGGCGTCTGGAGTGTCCGGCGGCCATCCTGACTTGGCATGCCGGATCAAGATGAGCGTCCGGGTCATTCCAGGGGATTATTCCAGGGGTCAGTCCAGAGCGAGTGTGCGTAGCAGCAGCCGTGCCGCGTCGCCACCGGACTCCTCGGCAATGGCCACCGCGGTAGGCACATCGAGGTCGTCCAGCAGCGCAGCGGTGACGGCGCCCGTTGCGGTCTGCGAGGTCCGTGCTGTCCCCGCTGCTGAGTACAGCCGGTCGAGCGTCTTGGCCTGGTCGTCGATGTCCGCCCGGCGGAATTCCCAGGTTTGCTGCCACGGCCGGTTGAGCAGCAGCAGCCGCACTGCTGCGGCGGGATGGTGCTCGAGCAGGTCGGAGACCAACACCAGGTTGCCGGTCGACTTCGCCATCTTGGCGCCGTCGACGGTGACCGTTCCGACACCGAACCCGGCCCGCGCGAAGGGCCCCACGCCGGTCGCCGCCTCCACCATGGCGGCTTGGTATGCGTGGTGCGGGAAGGCCAAATCCGCGCCACCGGCCAGGACGTCCACCGCGGGGCCGAGCACGCCCAGCGCGATGGCGGCGCATTCCGCGTGCCAGCCTGGTCTGCCGCGGCCCCAGGGGCTGGGCCAGCCGGGCGCGTCGTCGGCGGACGGCCGCCACACCGGCACGTCGAAGGCGTCGTCACGGTCCGGATCGCCGGCACGATCCCCGAATTCGGTCGCGAGCTCCGTGGCATGTTCCACCGTCAACCCGGCTTTCTCCACCACACCGGCGCCGCGGAAGTACACCGCACCGCCGCGCTGGTAGCCGTGGCCGGTGGCCAGCAGGGCCGAGGCCAGCTGCACGACTCGCCCGACGTGGTGGCGGGCTCGCGGCTCGTGTTCGGGCCGCCGCACCCGCAGCGCGGCCATATCCCGCCCGAACAGGAACTCCTGCTCCAATGCGAACTCGTCGTAGTGCCGGCCGCGTTGCTCGGCGGCACGAGTCAGCACGTCGTCGACATCGGTGACGTTGCGGCAGGTGACCGTCTCTGCCCCAGCTAGCCGAAAGACCGCAGCGGCTGCGTCCGCCCACACGAACGTGCTGGCGTGGCCCAGATGGGTCACGTCGTAGGGAGTGATGCCGCAGACGTAGAGCCGAGCCGGGCTGACGACCGGCAGCGCGCAGCCGCCCAGCCGGATCCGGTCGGTGTGTTCCTGACCGCCATGGTGGTCCATGGCCCCCATCCTGCCCTTGCTGTCGCCGAGTTACCGCACGGGATCCGCGCTCGTCGGTCATCATGCTGGGGTGGACAACCGTGACCGGGACAGCGGCGGGCGACCCCAAAACGCCCGCCCACGAGATGCCATGGGGCGGCCGCTGCCCTACGGTTCGCCGGGAGTCGAGCGGGTTCCGGACAGCGTCGGACTCGACCCGGACGAGGCCCTGCGCCAGGGCCAGCGGTTGATCGACGATGGTTTTCCGTTTCAGGCCCACGAGATATTCGAGGGAGTGTGGAAAGCGACCGCAGGCACCCACCGGGAGCTCTGGCGAGGTCTGGCGCAGCTGGCGGTCGGGCTTACGCACCTTCAGCGGGGCAACCACAAGGGTGGCGTGGCGCTGCTGCGCAGAGCCGCAGATCGGCTCGATCCCTACTCCGCGGAGGCGCCGTACCGGCTGGACGTCGCAGGCCTGACCGGATACGCCCGCCGGCTCGCCGACCGGGAGGGCGCAGTAGTAGCTGCGGACCTTCGGCCCCGCCTGCAGCGGCACTAACTCGACAGTCGAGGAGAACCACCGTGCGCATCGGGATGGCCTTGAACTACAGCGGTGGTTTCGCCGAAACCGTCGCGGAGCTGGCCGATTATGAGAAGGCCGGGCTCGACATCGTGTTCGTACCAGAGGCTTACAGTTTCGACGCCGTCAGCCAGCTGGGGTTCATCGCCGCCCGTACCGAGCGGCTGCACATCGCGTCCGGGATATTGCAGATCTACACCCGCACCCCGGCACTGACGGCCATGACCGCGGCCGGGCTGGACTACGTCTCCGGCGGCCGGTTCACCCTCGGCATCGGAGCTTCGGGTCCGCAGGTGATCGAGGGCTTCCACGGGGTGCCCTACACCGCGCCGCTGGGCCGGACCCGGGAGCTGGTGGAGATCTGCCGCCGGGTCTGGCGCCGGGAGCGGCTGGAATACCAGGGCAGGCATTACCAGATCCCGCTGCCCGCCCAAACTGGTAAGGCCCAGCGCGGTACCGGGTTGGGCAAGCCGCTGAAGCTGATCAATAACCCGGTACGGGAGCGGATTCCCATCGTCATTGCCGCGATGGGGCCGAAGAACGTGGCGCTGGCTGCGGAGATCGCCGAGGGTTGGCAGCCGATGTTCTACCTACCCGAGCGAGCCGACCAGGTATGGGACGACTCGCTGGCGGCGGGCCGCGCCAAGCGGGACCCCTCACTGGGCGATCTCGATATCGTCGTCACCGCTGCGCTGGCCATTACCGACGACGAGGATGTCGCCGAAGGACTGATCGATGCCCTGCGACCGATGCTGGCGCTGTACATCGGCGGTATGGGCGCACGGGGTCATAACTTCTACCATGACCTGGCCTGCCGGTTCGGGTTCCAGGCCGCGGCTGACCTGATTCAAGACCGCTACCTGGCAGGTGACAAGGCTGCGGCCGCCGCGGCGGTGCCCGACGAGCTGGTCCGTGGCACGTCCCTGATCGGCCCTGCCGGCTACATCCGCGAACGCTTGGCGATGCTGCGCGCCTCCGGCGCCACCACCCTCATCGTCACTCCCCTAGCCTCCACCACCACCGCCCGCATCCACTCTATTGAGCAGATCCGGACCCTCGCCTCTTGACCGCATCCAGCCAAGACCACTGTGGACAGTCGCCCGGTGGGCGTGGGAACGTGGGGGAGTGCGGGACCTGAATGCCACTTCGGCGGCTTTGCTGGGGCTGTTGCACACGGGAGCGATGACTGGAGGTCAGTTGGTCGCGGCGGCCGGCGAGCGGTTCGGGTCGTTTTTCAGCGTCACCCGCAGCCAGGTATACCGGGAGCTGCCTGTGCTGGCCGAGGCGGGTCTGGTCCGGCTCGGTAAGAAAGGCGCGCGGTCCAGCCAGCAGTATGTCCTCACCGCCGCCGGTAAGCGCGCGTTCAAATCCTGGTTGAACTCCACCTCAGGGTCGGACAACCTCCGCAGCCCGCTGATCCTGCGCCTGTTGCACGCCGGGCAACTCACCCCGAAGCAGCGGGCCAACCTGGTCAGCACCGCCCGGACCGATTACCTCGGTCACCTCGATGAGGCCAGGGCCGACGCGAAGGCCGCCGGCAATCCCTACGCAAAGGCAGTCGCGGAGTTCACCGTGGCGCACCGGCGTGCGGTGCTCAAGCTGCTCGACGCCATCCCGACGGACTGAGGGACGGGGCGACTACCCTGGTTCGACGTGAACGCCGACGTCGCAGCCGACCTCAAGGACCTTGACGCCACCCTCGCCGGGATCGAAGCCGTCCTGGATCTGAACCGGTTGCGGGCTCAGGTGGCCGAACTAGAGGCGCAGGCCGCCCGTCCCGACCTGTGGGATGACGCCGGGCACGCCCAGCAGGTCAACAGCAAGCTCGCCCACAAGCAAAGCGATCTACGGCGGGTCGTCGGGTTGCGGCAGCGGCTGGAGGACGTCGGGGTCCTTTACGAGCTGGCTGAAGAAGGCGCTGACGAGGGCGCCCGTGGCGAGGCCGAAGCCGAGCACGACCGGCTGCGCAAGGAGATCGCGTCGTTGGAGATCAGAACGCTGCTGTCCGGCGAGTACGATGAGCGGGACGCCCTGGTGACGATCCGCTCCGAGGCCGGGGGAGTCGACGCGGCCGACTGGGCCGAGATGCTGATGCGGATGTACCTGCGGTGGGCCGAGCGGCACGGCTACCCGACAGAGGTTTACGACATCTCCTTCGCCGAGGAAGCCGGGATCAAGTCGGCGACGTTCGTGGTCAAAGCGCCCTTCGCCTACGGCACCCTGTCAGTCGAGCAGGGCACCCACCGGCTGGTCCGGATCTCGCCGTTCGACAACCAGGGCCGCCGCCAGACGTCCTTCGCCGGCGTCGAGGTGCTGCCGGTGACCGAGACCGCCGATCACGTGGACATCCCGGAAAACGAGATCCGGATCGACGTCTTCCGATCGTCTGGGCCTGGCGGCCAGAGCGTCAACACCACCGACTCCGCGGTGCGTATCACCCACCTGCCCACCGGCATCGTGGTGTCCTGCCAGAACGAGAAATCGCAAATCCAGAACCGGGCTGCCGCGATGCGGGTCCTGCAGTCGCGGTTGCTGGAGCGCAAGCGCCAGGAGCAGCAGGCGGAGCTGGACGCGCTCAAGGGCGAGGGCAGTTCGTGGGGTAACCAGATGCGGTCCTACGTGCTGCATCCCTACCAGATGGTCAAGGATCTCCGGACCGAGTACGAGGTGGGCAACCCGGCCGCAGTGCTCGACGGGGACATCGACGCCTTCCTCGAAGCCGGTGTCCGGTGGCGTCGCCAGCAACAAACTCAGGTTGCCGGCTGAGGATTTTTCGGCCCACCGGCACGTCGGCCCCAGGTTGGTAGCCGTGGATGGGTACACTCGCCGGTCGTGATCCGGCTGCACCACGTCAGCAAGTCCTATCGGACTTCGACCCGACCCGCCCTCGACGACGTCACCGTCGAGGTGGAGAAGGGCGAGTTCGCGTTTCTGATCGGACCGTCCGGATCGGGTAAGTCCACCTTTCTGCGCCTATTGCTGCGTGAGGAGGTGCCCAGCAAAGGCGATGTGTACGTGGCGGACCTGAACGTCAGCAAGCTGTCCCAGCGGCGTATCCCGCAGCTGCGACAGCGGGTGGGCTGCGTGTTCCAGGACTTCAGGTTGCTGACCAACAAGACCGTCACCGAGAACGTCGCGTTCGCCCTCGAGGTGATCGGCAAGCCCCGGCACACCATCCGCAAGGTGGTACCGGAGGTGCTCGAGCTGGTCGGGCTGGAGGGCAAGGCAGACCGGATGCCGCACGAGTTGTCCGGTGGCGAGCAGCAGCGGGTGGCGATCGCCCGCGCATTCGTCAACCGGCCGCTGGTGCTGCTGGCCGATGAGCCCACCGGGAACCTGGACCGCGACATCAGCCACGACATCATGTTGCTGCTGGAGAGAATCAACCGGACCGGTACCACGGTCCTGATGGCCACCCACGACCACGCGATCGTCGACGCCATGCGTCGCCGCGTTGTAGAGCTCAACCTTGGACAAGTCGTCCGGGACGAGGCCCGCGGCGTGTACGGCGTCGGCCGCTAAGACCCCCACCCACCACCGACCGAGGAATGTCCACTGCCTATGCGTGCCAGCTTCGTGTTCGGCGAGGTCGTGACCGGCCTGCGCCGCAATGTCACGATGACCGTGGCGATGATTCTCACCACGGCGATCTCACTCGGCCTGCTTGGCGGCGGTCTCCTCGTGGTCCGCACCATCGATCGCATGCAGGAGGACTACTACCAGCGTGTGGAGACCGTCGTATACCTCAGCGCAGACGTCAGCGCGAACGATCCCGGCTGCACGTCGAGCACGTGCTCGGCGCTGCGCGGGCAGCTGGAGTCCACCTCAGGCGTCCAGTCGGTGATTTTCGAGAGCAGGCAGGCCGCCTACGCGCGTTTCCAGCGGATCTTCCAGGGGCAGCCGGAGTTACTGCAGCTGGCCAGGCCCGAGGCGTTACCGGCGTCGCTGCGGGTTCAACTGTCTGATCCAGCGCGTTTCCCCTCCATCGCCAAGGCGTTCACCGGAAAACCCGGCGTGGACCGGGTCACCGATCAGGGTGAGTACCTCCGCCAGCTGTTCCGGGCCCTCAACGGGCTGCGCAACGCCACCTTCGTCATCGCGCTGATCCAGGCGCTTGCGGCGCTGCTACTGATCTCCAACACCATCCAGCTGTCCGCTTTCACCCGCCGCACCGAGGTTGGCGTCATGCGGCTGACCGGTGCCTCCCGCTGGTACACCCAGCTGCCGTTCCTCCTCGAGGCGGTGGTCGCCGGGGTTGTCGGTGCCGTGCTGGCGGTTGCCGGCTTGGTGATCGGCAAGGTTGCGTTCGTCGACCGGGTGCTGGCCGGGGTGTTCGAGGCGGCGATCGTGCCCCGCCTCGGTTACGGCGACATCTTCTCGGTCGCACCGATCTTGCTGCTCGTGGGCGCAGCGGTCGCAGCGCTGACCGGCTACCTGACGCTGCGCCTGTACGTTCGGAACTAGTGAGTAAGGAACGCGGCCGCAAGGTGATCGTGTCGAACCGGCGGGCCCGGCACGATTACGAGATCCTGGACACCTATGAGGCCGGCATCGTCCTGACCGGCACCGAGGTGAAATCGCTGCGGGCCGGCCACGCCTCACTCGCCGACGCCTTCGCCAGCGTGGACGGCGGTGAAGTGTGGTTACGCGGCGTGCACATTCCGGAGTACACCCAGGGTAGTTGGACCAACCATGAACCACGGCGGACCCGCAAGCTGCTGCTGCACCGCAAGGAGATCCTCCGGCTGATCGGCAAAACCAAAGAGCAGGGGCTGGCGCTGGTTCCGTTGTCGATGTACTTCGCCGACGGCAAGGTCAAGGTGGAGATCGCGCTGGGTCGCGGCAAGCGGTCCTACGACAAGCGGGCCGACCTGGCCAAGCGTGACGCGAATCGGGAGATCGCGCGGGCCATGGGCCGGCGGTCCAAGGGGATGGGGTGAGCCGCGACCCGCTGGCTGCGCCACCGACCGACGACGCCGACGTCGCGGCGTGGACTGCGGCGCTGGGTCTGGACGGCCTGATCGACCTACACGTGCATTTCCTGCCCGAGCAGGTGATGACCAAGGTCTGGGCGTTCTTCGACCAAGCCGCTGCGCAGTACGGCATGCCCTGGCCGGTGCATTACCGGCTGCCTCAGGATGAGCGCCTGGCGGTGCTGCGCGCACTGGCCGTGCAGAGGTTCGCGCCGCTGGTCTATCCGCACAAACCGGGGATGGCGGAATGGCTCAACAGTTGGGCCGCCGACTTCGCCACTTCGGTTCCGGCGGCTGTGCCCACCGCGGCGCTCTACCCCGAGCCCGGCGTTGCCGAATACCTGGAGCGAGCGCTGAGCCAGGGTGCCCGGTGCGTCAAGGTGCACGTGCAGGTGGGTGGCTTCGATCCGCGGGACCCGCTGCTCGACCCGGTCTGGGGTGTGCTGGCCGAGGCGTGCGTGCCAGTGGTCGTGCACTGCGGGCACGGGCCGATTGCGGGCCGCTACACCGGGCTGGACGTGTTCGGTGCCGTACTCGCTGACCATCCCCGGCTGGTCGCGGTGCTGGCGCACGCCGGGCTGCCCGACTACGACGAGGCACTGCGGCTGGTGCGGTCCTACCCCCGGGTCTACCTGGACACCACGATGGTCGGCGTGCCGTTCACCGAGGCATTCGCCCCCCTGCCGACCGGCTGGCCGGCCCAGTTGGTGGACGTGGCGGACCGCATCGTGCTCGGCACCGATTTCCCGAACATCCCCTACGACTACGCCACCCAGCTGCGTGCCATCGCGGGCTGGGCGGTCGCCGACGACCGGCTGGGGCTGGGTTTCCTGCGCGCGGTGCTGCATGACACGCCCGCCCGGTTGCTGCAGGGATGAGCGGCGGACGTCCGGGCGTTATGCTGTGTAGGTTGTCCAGCCCGACAGGGGGGTGAACGGTTTCGACTCCGAACGTTGATTCAGTGGGAAGCGTGCCGGTGCAGGCGAGAGACCACCGTAAGCGTCATCGCACACCAATAAGCGCCAACGCGCAGCAACACGATTTCGCCCTCGCCGCCTGAGCGAGGAGCGAATCTGTCGGACCGGGGGCGTCCCCGCCCCGGAACCCGGCATCAGCTAGGGGACTCGACCACCAGGCCCGGTCGCGGGGCCTGAGCGGGACACCTACAGCGACTGGGATCGTCACACCGGCTTGTCCGCGGGACCGGTGGATCCGAGTAGCGGCATAGCGGACTGCGCACGGAGAAGCCCTGATGAAGCGACGGAGGACCCGGGTTCGATTCCCGGCACCTCCACTGGATACGCCCGAAGTCTCTGACCTGGGCGTACTGCGTCTTTGGTGTGCAAGTTCCTTCTCTTTTGCTGCTACGGAAGTAGAGTCGCGATCCCCATCCGGCCCACCAGCGGACGACGTCCGCTCATCCCGACGCCCGCGGCAACCACCCCAGATCGGGCCGTCGCACAGATACGTGGTGCCTTAATGTCATCCGCGCTGCCTGGCTATTTCCTGGTCCGGCTTAAGCTGCTGTCCCTTGGTGCTGACTTTCAGGCGTCGTCCCATACGCGAACACTGTTCCAGATGCGTCCACCCCCAGTCTTTCCTGAGAAAGTCTGCGAGCAAGCTCGCGACTCCGGATCCGATAAATACCCGCCGTCCTCTTCACGCCCAGCCGTTGCGCCCACCACCGATCCAGATATATCCAGTGATCTCGGCTCCGGGCGTAACTAGCATCCTGTTCACCAAGTCTCATGAGGTTCTCCATGCGCAGAACTTGCCGTGCTCTGGTGATGGTGGCCACCCACACGACCAGTTACGTGAGCGTGCACCGCCCATCCAGGCAAGAATCTCCATTAGCTAGTGATCAACTCCATGGTGCGCCGTTGGGCCAATTGATGAGCCGGAGACAGGTGAGCGCTCAATCGTCTTTTCGGCTACTACACCCCTCGCGGATGTTCCATTACCGGAATCCCCTCTGTTATCATAATGAGCGCGAAGTCTTCCCTCGGCCCCAATGGAATGTAACGGGGGTACCCCATTCTCCGCAAGCACGCGTGCCGTAATGATCGTCACATGTATCGCCTCTCATTAATCCGATCACCCCGTTTTTACGGATGTCATCTGGGTGTGAAGTTCCCTTAAAATTCATGTGGAATTCTCGATCGAGGCGACAGCGGATGGGCCGGTTTCCTGGCCAAGCTACGCAAACGCTGGGATGGTGATACGGAACATGCACCGCGGCTCCGTTGCCAGCAACAACCGCACATGCCGCTGTGCATGCGGTGAAGAACGAGCCTGAGTGGACTATGTTGCGGTCGGTGTGGCTTTTCGTGGATCCTCGAGCGGATGGCGTCCAGCGAACACCGGCGATGTGTAAGAGGCTGCTGAGGCTCACGCCATGGACAGCGGCGAGGAATGCTGCGGGTACGCCGTTACGGTAGCCAGTGATCAGCTCGGTTGATCTCGCGCTCATCGAGGCCTCGCGCGGGCTCCAGGGACGCTGCGCACTCGGTCTCGCGGCACGCACCAGGCCGGCAAGCGCCACCGGGTGGCGAAAGCAGCAGGTCAGCGGCCTGCACGGAGTGCGAGTAAGCAATAAGTATCTCCATCGAGCACTACTCGGGTCTCGTACCTGGGCGTTTATGCGTATTCGGTGTGCGAGTCCCTTCTCGTGCTGCTGCGGAGGTGTTGGGATTCACGCCCCATTCGCACGTGCGGACGATCTCCGTTCATGGCCGATGAGCGTGTCTTCGATCCCTAGCATGAGTCCGCATGGGTGTGCATGGTCATCCGGGCAGGACGCCAGCGGGCGAGCCGATGGAGCTTCGGCACCACGAGCGTGTCGCCGGCTCGGACCGCCGCGAGCGCCTGGTCAAGGCCGGGGGGCTTGCGGTTCGTGCCGGTCAGGCCGTAGTCGAGGTAGATGCGGTTCTCGTGACACCCCAGCTCGTCCAGTCGTTGGCGTGGGGCGGTGAGTTCCTTTCGGTGGAGCAACGGGTGTAACCGAGCAAGGTGCCGGACATGATCGGGGTGCAACGGATAGCCCTCCCTCACTGAGAATCAATCTGTACTGGCTATTTGAGACTTCGATGGTCCTGGCCGTGATCGCCACAGCGTCGCGGCATGGGTGTCTGTTTGGGGTTTCGTTGCCGAGACAGGTCAGCAAGATGACGTCGGTGCGCGGAGGCGGGAGGGGATGTCCTCACCGTTGAGGAAGGCCTCTATGTCGGGGTCGTCCGCGATCAGTTCGCGAGCCACGTCCGGGCGCCGCCCGCAGATCGCCAAGGTCGGCGTGGTCGATGACGTCCGGCGGGCCTACCGGACCGGGTCGAGCATCGCGGCTCTGGCTCGTGCACACCGCGTCAGCCGGGGCGCGATCCGCACCGCGGTCGCGGACCTACTGCCCGGCCGACCGGGAGCGACCGGTGGCCAGCACGGCCAACGCCGTCGTGGCAGAGCCGGCGAGGGTGCGAGTGGAGATCCCCGGCAAGATCGCCCGTCACCTGCTCGACCACAACGACCTGGGGCGAGGCCGAACGGCACGCCCTGCGGCAAGGACATACGGGTGCGCCGAGGGCAGGGCTACAGGCTGCACGTCACTGCCGCGCCGCACGTGCACTACGCGTTGCTGGCCGCCGCCGCACCGCTGGGCGCCGACGGCGCGGCCCGCAAGGCATACCGCATCTATGCCGACCGACTCACCGCCGCGGCGATTCTGACCGACCCGGCGCGGTGACGAGTAGTGCGGTCGGTGGCATGACGGCGCTGTTGGCCTGTTCCAGAGCGCTCAGGGGCGCACCCGAATGACGGTCTTGCCCTTGCGCCGCTCGGTCGGGTTAAGCGCAGGGACGGCGTCGTCGAGGGTCGCGACGGTTCCGATGTGCGTGCGAAGGCGCCCGTCCCGCACCCGGTCGACGATCTCCACCAGCTGACTCGGAACGGACTCGACGACGAAGTCAATCGCGAGGCCCTCGACAGGGCGAGCCTCAGCAGGCCCGACCACCGACACCAGCGTCCCGCCAGGCCGGATGATGCTCGCCGAGCGCCTTTGGATGTCACCGCCGATGACATCGAAGACTAGGTCGACCCCGCCGATGTCGTCGAGATCCTCGTGGTCGAGGTCGAGGAACTCGTTCGCGCCGAAGTCGAGCGCCGCCTGGCGGTCCGCCGCCCGCCCGGTACCGATGACGTAGGCGCCGAACTCCCGGGCGAGCTGCGTCACCACAGACCCGACCGCGCCGGCGGCGCCGTGTGCGAGGACGCTCTGCCCCGCCTGAAGACGACCGTGCTGGAACAGGCCCTGCCACGCGGTCAGGCCGGAGATCGGCAGGCTCGCACCCACCGTGAAGTCGACGTTCCCCGGCAGCGGCGCAAGGTTGCGTGCCTCCACGGCCGCGTACTCGGCCAGGGTTCCATCGCGGTGCCAGTCCGTGATCCCGAACACCCGCTGTCCCAGCGAGAGTCCCGTCGTGCCGTAGCCGAGGGAGGAGACCACTCCGGCGAACTCGTGGCCGATGATCGCCTGGGCTCGATCGTGACCGGAGCGATCGACCCACGTCGAGGGCCACTCCCACTCTGCAGGGACGAAGCCCGACGCATGGACTTCAACGACGACGTCGTTGATCGCCGGCGTCGGCTCAGGCCGCTCCGCGAGTGTGATCCCGGCTGCTTCCGCGGCCTGATCCGTCGCGACGATTGCCTTCATTGGTGCCTCCGTATCTCTCGTGCTCAGGGCTCTGTGCGCCGGTCTGTGACGGTGTGTGGTCCTCGTCGAGCTCCGGTGGGATTCGACGCGTTTCAGTGGTCCATCGCCGTGTCGCTCGGTGGTGTGGGCGCCCAGGACCGTGACGGCCAGAAGCAGGTACTACTTACTTCCGACTGTCGAGAATGCGGCGCTGGCTCCGTCCTAGGTACACCAGTGGCCACAACAGGCCACGCGACGATGCAGGAGAACCACCATGACGATTCAGCGTATGGACAACGTCGTCATTGTCGTCAACGACCTGGATGCCGCTATCGCCTTCTTCACCGAACTTGGCATGGAGCTGGAGGGCAAAGCGCAGATCGAGGGCCTCTGGGCGTACCGCACCGTCGGACTCGACGGCGTCCACTGCGACATCGCGATGATGCGAACCCCAGACGGCCACGGCCGGCTTGAGCTGGCGAGATACCTCACCCCCGCAGTGATCGACGCCAGACCGCATAACCCGCCGCATAACACGCTGGGCATGCATCGCGTCATGTTCGCCGTCGACGACATCGAGGACGTCGTTGCCCGCTTGCGCACTCATGGCGCCGAACTTGTCGGTGAGCTGGCCCAGTACGAGGACAGCTACCGGCTCTGCTATGTCCGCGGCCCCGAGGGGATCATCGTCGCGCTGGCCCAGCGGCTCAGCTAGCAACCCGTCGCGGCCGAACCCGACGTTCGAATACGCCCGTATGGGGATCCTCTGTCGGACAGCCTGCGAGGGAGCGCCTGTCGATCTGGACCACGCACAGCGTCTCAGCGCTCGATAGAGAAGCCGTGGCCGCCCACTTGGTTGACTGATCAACCAGCACGACATTCGGCTTCCGCCCGGTTGTAGATATGGCGTGCTGGCCCGGGTGGGGCTCTGCGCGGTGTTGTTCGTCGTCCTATGGCTGGTGGGGCGGGATTTGTCGTTGGGTGAGCCAGCTGATCACCTGGAGTGCTTGCGGGGCCGTCCAGCTGCCTGGCTCGGGGTGGGTGAGGTTGTTCTGGCCTTGGTCGGAGAGGAACCCGCGTAGCGTCGCCGGTATCTGGGTGCCGGGTTCGACGTGGCCGGCGCCGTCGATGACGAACCGCTCGTGGCCGTCGCGGTCGAAGAAGAAGATCAGGTCGGAGTGTTGATGTCGTAGCTGAGAGGGCTGCCGGTGAGCCAGTCGGTGGCGGGCGGGCGGCCGCGCCAGGCCAGGTCGCAGAGGTCCTCGACTCGGTAGAGCACGTTTTTGAACGCCAGCCCGATCAGCGCGGCGAGGACCGCGAGCACCGCGATCAGCAGGTAGTTGGCGGTGTGGTGTAGCACGAGGTTCTCCGGCAGGCCGGTGAAGAACCGCCCGGGTCCGAAGAACACCTGCGCGACCACGTCTGCGACCATCGCGGACAGCATCACGGTGAAGATCGCCTCGATGGAGAATTCCCGGAGGATCAGCTCCACCCCGAAGAACACCCCGGTGATCGGGGCGTTGAACGTCGCGGAGATCCCGCCCGCCGCGCCGCACGCGACCAGGATGCGCAGCCGGTTCTCCGGCATGCGCACCCACTGGCCCAGGCTGGAAGCCAGCGCCGAGCCGATCTGCACGATTGGGCCCTCCCGGCCGACCGAGCCGCCGACGCCGATGCACAGCGCCGAGGCGAGCGCCTTGACGACGGTGACCTGGGGGCGGATCCGCCCGCCGTTCTCCGCCACCGCGATCATCACCTCGGGCACCCGTGGCCGCGGGCCTCCCGGGCGAACCGGTAGATCAGCGGCCCGTAAAGCAGCCCACCGAGTACCGGGATGACCACGAAGAACCCCCAGCCCAGCCAGGGCAAGTGGGCGCTGGGCACGCGACCCTGCTGACCGAAGCTGGCATGGCCGGTCGCCAGCCAGGTGAACGCCGTGATCAGGTTGCGGAACACCACCGCGCCCAGCCCGGCGCCTACCCCGACTAGCAGCGCCACGAAGAACAGCCCGAACCGGTTGCCGCGCAACCAGCCGGTCACTCCACCCCACCAGGTCCGGGCCTCTCCTGCTTGTTCCGGTGCCCTGACGCTGCTCGTCTGGCCTGTCACCATTCGTCTCCCGCTGATGTCGCCGCTCCCGTGACTGGCCCACTCGCTCGCTGGGCTAGGGCGGGGACTTCGGCCAGGCATGGTCGGGGACCTCACCGAGTGCCTCAGACAGCGCCTGCAGCGCCACGGCGGCGGCCCGCTGCCGCTCGACCGACAGCGTCGAGAGCGCCACGGTGATCGCCTCGCGGCGCGCCACGGTGGCCTCGTCCAGTACCCGGCGACCTTCCTTGCTCAGCGACACCACGACGATTCGCCGGTCGCCGCGGGCGCGCTGCCGCCGCACAAACCCCCTGCGCGCCAACCGGTCGCACATCCGCCCGGCGGTCGAGGGGTTGACGCCCTGCAGCTGCGCGAGGTCGACCATGCGTTGCGGCCCGCGAGACGCGAGCACCACCAAAGTGCGGTATTGCGCGGCGGACAAGTCTTCCGCCAATACCCCCAGGGTGCGGGCGCTCAGGCCGATCAACGCCCGGGTCGCTGTCATCACTTCGTCGACGACGTCGTCGCAGACCCCGCGCTCGGCGTCGACGGCCGCGCGGTCGGCTCCCGGCGGGTCATGGCTCACAGCAAACATTGCACTCCACTGTCATTGCTGTATGCAAGGAAAAGTGAGGTGATGAGCTGACCGGGCGTTCCCACCGCGTGGACCGCCTCCGCCTGAGTTGCCCTGTCGGTGCGCGCAGAAAAAGCTGCCCTCCCCGCAGCGACGGGCACCTCGGGATGTCCGTAAGACGATCGTTCACCCCACGCGGCTGTCGATCAGCCGGGGCGGTGCGCGAGCCGGTATCCGCCGTCCCGGTAGGCCTCGAGGACGACCCGTCTATGCCGTTCGGTGTCCTGGCGGTCGAGGTCGGGAATGGCAGGGCCGCGGAAGATGAAACGCCGCCGTGGCGTTTCCCCGAGCGGGGTGCACCGCCAGCGACCGCCCGACCTGTTGTGCAGCAGCACCGTGTCCGGGTCGGTGGCGGGTTGGCCGAGCGGCAGGGTGGCGACGTAGAGGCCGAGGTGGCGGACGCAGTCGGCTTCGGGGCCGAACACTAGGCCGCGCACCGCTGAGTGCAGCCCGTCGGCGCCGAGGACCAGGTCGAACCGGCGTGGCGACGTGCGGTGGAACGTGACGTCCACTCCGCCCGCGTCCTGGCGCAGCGCGGGGATGGAGTCGTTGAACGGGAACTCGGCATCGTCACGGGCGGCCTCGTGCAGGATCGCCGCGAGATCGGCACGTCGTCCGCGCATCACCGTTCTTGTCCCTACCGAGCACGCGGACGGGCTGATCGACCACCTGGGTTCGGCATGGCAGCAGTGCCCGGCGCCGCGGCGAGGGCGCGGACGACCGGTGTCTGCTTGCCCGACAGGAGCCGGATGAGGTAGCGGTCGAGGCCGGGCAGCCGGAACAGCCGCAATGTGGCGCGGCGGACCAGCAGCTCCGCACGCGATCGCGGCAGGAACCACCGCGCCGCATTGCGGGCGGACACCTGCTTGTCGGTGATGACCGGCCGCCAGGTCCGCTCGTATGCTTTCAGCGCGTCCGGCACGGTGGCGGCACGGGCCAGCTGCTCGGCGAGCACGTAGGCACCGCCGATGCCGAGGGACGCACCCATCCCTGCGAGTAGGGACACCGCGTAGCCGGCGTCGCCGACGAGGACGACGTGGCCACTGCTCCAGCGCGGCATCACGATTTGCGCCACCTGGTCGTAGTAGACCTCGTCGCCGGGCGGGCAGGCGGCAAGCACGCGCGGCGCGACCCAGCCGAGCCCCCGGTACTCACGCCGGAGCGCGGCGGCGTGGTCGTCGGGTAGCGTCGGATCCGGGGTGCGGTGGACCGCGAACACGGCAATTCGGCCGTCACGGAGCCCGTAGCAGCCGAGTTGCGCGCCGGTGCTGTCGGAGAGGCAAAACCGGTCGCGAACCAGCCCTTGCACCTCCGGGTCGTCGAACGTGAACGCCGCGGTGTGAAAGCCGAGGTACTTGAAATAGCGGTTCTCGGTGCCGAACACCAGCCCGCGGACGGTCGAGTGCACACCGTCGGCCCCGACGAGCAGGTCAGCCTTGTAGCAGGTGCCGGCGGCCGTGCCCACCTGGACGCACCCCGCCTCGTCGGAGACGTCGGTGACCTCTGCGCCGAACCGAAGGTCGACGTCGCCCGGCAGGCTCTCCCGCAGCGTCAGTTCGAGATCCGGCCGCATGATGCTCAGCAGCCGCCCGCCGACAGGGTTGGCGAACGCAGCATAGCGGATCACGGCCCGCCGCCGCCCGGACTCGTCGTAGTAACCGGCCTCCTCGACCGGGTAGGCGAGCTCGCGCAGCCGCGGGAGAATGCCCATCGCCTCCGCGGCGTCGTATCCTGGGCCGATGAAGTCGATCATGTAGCCCTGTGTACGCGGACCGGGTGCGCGTTCGAGCACCACGACGTCCCAGCCGTGCCGCGACAGGCACCGTGCGGCGGTCAGGCCGGCGATCCCCGCGCCGCACACGACGGCCTTCACGATCCGGCTCCGTCCAGGCGCAGCTCGACCATCGGCATCTCGGTGTCGTCCTCGCTGATCGCCGTGCCGAGGGTGTTCTTGAGGATGGACTTGAACCGGTTCCAGGCTCGACGGTGCTTGCTCACGTAGACCGCGAGCACGGCATCCGCCTCGCCGACGGACAGCCTGCGCGCGGTCGCCGGCGACAGGGCCCGCGCGCCGCTGGCGACCCGGACCCGCGGCTCGACGACGACGTTGCGGTACCACTGCGCCCGGTCGCCGAAACCGGACGCGACGACGTATGTCCCCGGCATCGGGTGTCCGACGACCTCGAGCACGACGTAGCGCCGGGCACCGGTCTTGCGGCCGACGTGTTCCAATAGAAGCATCCGGGAACCGAACAAGAAACCCAGCCGCGCCCTGTAGAGCCAGATGGGCGGGCGCACGAGCCGTCGGTTGCTCAGCAGCCGGGCGCCCGCGCGTCCGATCGCGCCGGCGGCGAGTGGTGATGTGACATCGGGCATCTGCCGACCTCGATTCGTTGTCGTAGGAAGGTTCGTCAGGTCGGCCCGGCCGCGGGGTGGCCTAG
>Ga0134126_10001051_pt1 | contig 34982 bp, 20 predicted proteins | sample KB31752_FD_96881 | JGI IMG/M metagenome (GOLD analysis project Ga0134126, IMG submission 96881) | Terrestrial soil microbial communities with excess Nitrogen fertilizer from Kellogg Biological Station, Michigan, USA - KB3-175-2 | ecosystem: Environmental > Terrestrial > Soil > Unclassified ...
GCCGGCAGAAAACGTGGCGCACCTTCGGCGCTCATTCAACAAGCCGTCGTTTACCCCGTCCTCACGGACGGGGCTATTAACTCACGGTCCTTCGGACCTCAATAAAGTTCTTGCGCATCATCTTGTTAACGAATACTGCCGCCGCTAGCCGTGCGCGACCCGCCTCTAAGTTCCGCCAACTGCACGCGCGCCAATTCGCTTTGAGGATCCATTTTCAAAGCGCGCTCCAGTGCCACACGCGCCTCCGCCTGACGGCCAAGCGCTTTCAGGGCTGAACCGGCCAGCGCGAAGCGAATGGCTCCAGTCGGTGGCCAGGGTTCGGCATCGAGCATCCGCTGTTCGTCGTTTAAGCGCGCGAGGCGTTCGTAAAGAGCGCGCGCCTCTGCTTTTCTTCCCACGTGTTCGAGGGCTACGGCTTTGTAGAAATAGTGTTCCGACCAGGGTTCTTCAGGTTGAGTTGGTGGATTAAGTGCCTCGGTCGCTGCGCGGTCCCACCAGCTTTGTGATTCTTCGCGCTTGCCGGCGAGCCCATATTCACGCGCAGCGGCAACATACTCTCGAGCCTGCGACTGCATCGCCGGCCGGCCGACACCGAAGTTGCGCGGGTATTCAGTCGCGGCAGCAAACTCGGTTGCCGCCTTTAGATGTTCGCCTGCCTGTTGGTAATTGCGCGCGAGTCCCAGGTGGGCCTTGCGGTAGAGGCCAAGGGCCGCATCCTCCCCTTCACCTGAAGTGAAGGTATTGTTCGTGAGTAAAGTGACGGCGTCGGCGAACCGGTTTGTATCGACGTAAGCAGCCGCGAGCGCCTGGATGAAGGGCGTGTGCGTCCTTGTCGAGGGAGGGGCGCTCTCCAGAACTTTCACTCGACGGTCTTGCGCGCCCATCTCGGAGAACAGGTTTCCGATCTCGACGTATAGTTGAAAATCTTCCGGCGCACCAGCAATGGCTTGCTGATATTGACTTACCGCTTCCTCCTGCTTGCCCGTAATCCAAAGCGCGCGCCCGAGATTACGGCGCGCAATAGTGTTTGATGAATCCAGTCTAACTGCGTCGCGCCAGGCGGCGAGCGCTTCCTGGTCTCGATTCTTAGAAGCGAGCACGTTGCCCAGGTAGTAAGCGGCATGTCCATCATTCGGGTTGGCTGCCAGCGCCCGGCGTAAGACCACGATTTCTTCAACGCGGTGCGGAAAGACAAACGCCGGATCTCCTTTGGCGCCCTTTGAATACTCCGAACTGGCACGGGCACGGTCGCCATCCAGTTCATACAGATAGCCGAGCGTGTAGTGGATCATTGGGTAGTCGCGCGTCGAATCCGCAGTTCTCGTTGGGTCCTGTTCGTGCCGGATAGCTCCTTCAAGAATGCGTCGCGCTTCGCCTCGCCTTCCGACCGCGACGTAATCAAATGCGACTTCGAGAACCGAGTCAGGCTCTCGTGACAGCAGTCGCCATAGCTCGGCCCAGGCATTGTTCGCCTTATCCTCATGACCAAGCGCTTTATAAATTTCGTATTGCTCATGCCGCGCCAGGTAATCGATCGGCATCTCCCGCACCACCGCATCGATGCGGTGCTGCGCAACCTCGAGTTTACCGGTGAGCCGTTCAGCGAGGGCGAGCATGGTTCGCGCCTTGAGATCTCGAGGATCGAGCATCACGGCCTGCGAGAGATTTTCGAGAGCCTCGAGATTATTACCTTCGGCCAAGGCCATCTCGCCCAACACGTAGCGCGACACTGACTCGCGATGGCCCGAACGCACGGTCCATATCAAATGTTCGACTGCTTCCGCGTTTCGTCCCCGCGCGCGTTCCACAAGCGCGAGATAGTAGTGAGCGTCACCAGCATCCTTGTTTCGTGTTAATGCCCGGTTGAGATGAGTGGCGGCATTGTCATATTCACCGCTTCGATAATATGAGAGACCCAGCGCAATCTGTGCCGGCGCAAAACCGGCATCTCGTTTCAGCGCTTCTTCGTAAGCGGCACGGGCCTCCCGCTCCTTGCTCTTCTTGTCGAAGGCCAAACCCTCCACGTAAGCCTGTTCGGCGCTGTTAGAGATCTTCGCGTCGGCGATGGGACGCGTTGCGGGTTTGAAGTCAGGATTGCCATCGATCGGCGTATCAGTTCGGTATTTAATGAGATCGCTTCCATCCTTGCTTTTGAAGGTAACCGTCAGCGGTCGCCCTAAGGCCCCTGCAGGCAGGTCAATCGTGGTGCTGAAAGTTTTTGCCGGATCCAGCTTGACTCGCTCTCGGCGGAGAGCAACTCCATTACTCTCGACGATGAACTCGGCATCATTGAAACGTGAGTTTGCATTTGCGGTAACAACAGCACGGTTCCCTTGAACGTTGATTCGAAGCGCCGCATCCTGAGTAGCTTCGTCCCACGCGCCGCCAAGGTTGTTCACTGGAAACCAGTGTTCGACGATGTGCTCAACGCGATGAGGGGCGATGAACTGGTGTTCCATCTGTGTCTCGAAGCGCCCGCCCTGGAACTCAACGTACTGATGTCCGCCATCCGTCAACTTATCAACCCAAATGTCGCCGTTGTCGTCAGTGCCCCAGGTCCAGGTCTTCTTGCCCGGCATCTCACGGTGGTCCGCGACGTGAACAACACCCCAGTCAGACTTGTCGTAATAAACACCGAAGTAGTCACGAGTTGAATTGCGCGCGAAGAGAGAAAGAAAGTTCGGCACATCGCTGAACTTGCTCAGGTCAACACCCTTTTCTTTCGGAAAGGAAAAAACAGGCCAGAACGCGTGCGGATACGCTTCACGCATTGGATACACAAAGCGCATGTCATCGGCGGCAGTCGCCCCGGCTGTGGACCAGAACCAGTAACGACCCGGCACTTCGCGCCGATTGTTCAAGGTGACTTCGGTTTCGACGGCGCGCTGTCCGGGGCGCAAACGTATGATGACTTGCCACTGCATTCCCTGCACGCGCTCCGTATCACCGACTGCGACGGCAGCACTTCCGTCCGGTTCCATTCTCATCACGTAGTCAATCGGCGAAACAGTCGTCAAGGTATGGCCATCCGGAAAGTTCCATTCGATCCCGCCGGAAACCCAGGCGCCGCGGATGGCGACCATCGCGTACTTCACCACCGGGTTCGAATAGAGAACATCGCGCTTGTTGATCTTGTCGAAGATTTCATAGACGTGGCCACCAAGTTCCGGCAAAACAGAAACGCGCAGGTATTCGTTCTCCAGGTAGACTGCTTTGTAGGTCTTCTGTGTGCGTTTGTTGGTTAACGAATCAAGGAACGGATAAGGATAGACGGGACGCCACTTGCGACGTTGCCAGTCCAGCAGAGCCGGATAAGGGTTGGGTGGACCGAGTTCATAACTGGGAATGGACAACGGCGCTTCCCAGACGCGGGGTGAGTCCTGGCCGTGAACGCTGACACCAATTGATAATACCAAAACGAACAACGCGGTGGAGCAAAGACTCGACAGCGAATGTAAAAACGTTTTTTCTAGTTTAGCTCTCATGAAATTAACCCTCTGGGTTCGGCTGCGGTTTTCACTCCGTCTGGAGTGAGATGTTTATAGTATCCGTGTCAACTCCCATCCCGCGCCGTTTGGAGGAGCGGAACTCAAGTAGATAGATACCCCGCAGAAACAATCCGCTCCTCCGAACGGCGAATGCACGTTGCACATGTTGGTTCTATAAACATCTCAACCCCTTTACCGGGGTGAACTCACGTTGAAAATGTCGCAGTAGCAACACTGTAGTGCTCTACCTTCTGAGGCACTACTTTGTATCCCGTGCCCGGGACTGCAGGTAAATGTATATTTCCGTGGGCATCAATCTCAATCAGCGGTGCGATCACGTCATCTGCGTACCATCGTGTCGAAGCCTCAATGTCTGTCGGGTACGTGAACCCGTCGAGCATTGCCAGATGCAAACCCTGCGCGGAGGCCACTCCTAATTCGGGCATCGTGCCAACCCAACATTCAAGCCCGGCTGCACGCGCTGCAGCCAGCATCAGGCGCGCCTCACTCAAACCACCTACTCGTTGTACTTTGATGTTGATGATCCTTGCCGCCTTGCTTTCAATAAGCGAAGTGAGCGCCGGCATCGATTCAGCAGACTCGTCGGCACAAAGCGGCGTTCGCAACTGGCGCTGCAGCTCGCCCGCTTCGGCGTGTGCCTCGCGCGCCAGCGGCTGCTCGATCATCATCAGGCTCTGACCATCCAACTCGCGAAACACCGCTGCGTCTGCAATCGAGTAGGCGGCGTTGGCATCAACCATCAACGGCAAGTCCGGAAATTTCGCGCGGACAGCAGCCACCGGCTCAATGTCCCAGCCCGGCTGAATCTTGATCTTGACGCGTCGATAACCCTCTGCGGTGTACCGGGCCACTCTTTCAAGCAGCTCGTCAACGTGATCGTAAATGCCAATGGCGACACCCGAAGGGATGGGACGCGCGCGCGCGCCAAGGAGCGCCCCGAAAGGCACCTGCAAAGTGTTTGTGTACGCATCCCACAGCGCGCCCTCAATGCCTGCCTTGGCGAAAGCGTCGCCCGGATGCGCCCGCATCTGTTCGTAAAAACGTGACACCTCGATCTCACCGGCGTTAAGTACTGCCGGGATCAACGAACCGCTTAGCGCTGACCAGGCGCTCTCCGGAGTGTCTGACGAATAAAACCCACCAGACATCGGCGATGCTTCGCCCCAGCCAACGACGTCATTTACCGTTTTTACTTTGACCAGAATTGCATCCTTTTCACTGATGACACCGTTGCTGATACGAAAGGGCTCGAGCAGCGGCACGCGCACGTGATGTAACGCGATGCTCTTGATGCTGATCGTCTGGATCTTGTTAAGAGTAGCCGTCAACTTCCGTCCTCGAAAGAGGCCTGTCCCTCATTGGGACCGCGGGCGCCCTCGCCCGCAAAATGAGCGTGAAGCGCGAAGAGTTTCTCGCTAGATGACTCTTTGGAAACAATGCGGGCGAGGGCGCCCGCGATCCCAGTAAGCGTTGCTCTCTATGTCATCAACGCCAGCATATCCGGTGTGACGACATTCTCGAGTTGCTCGCCTTTACAGAAACGCACCACTTCTTCAACCGCCACCGCGCCGATCGCGCGACGCATTTCGATCCCGCCGGCGGCGATGTGCGGGGTTAGCAATACATTTGGTAGTTGCCGGAGTTCGTGATCGGTTGGCAGCGGTTCCAAAGGATCCGTTACGTCCAGCGCAACTGTCAGCCGAGCTCTACGCAACTCCGCCAGGAGTGCATCCATATCAACGAGTCCACCGCGGGCGACGTTAATAAGATAGGCGCCATCGGGTATCAGGCTCAGCCCGCGCTGGTCCAAAAGATTCTGAGTCTCGGGTGTCAGTCCGGCTGCCAGAACAACAACTGAGCAGGAACTCAGGAGTTCATCCAAAGGCATTAACTTTCCCTGGTACGCCGCGACTGTTTCGCGAGAGCAGTAGGGGTCGCTCACGAGTAGTTCGATACCCAACGGTTCAACCAGACGTGCGAAAGCTTTACCGATGCGACCGAAACCGATCACGCCCACTTTCCGGCCGCGGACAGTCTCGCCAGAACTTACGTACTCATTCGTTCTTATCACCCCCGCCCGCATCTCTGCAGCGTAGTCGGGAAGTCTGCGAACCAGCGTCAGCATCAAAGCCAGCGCCATCTCGGCCACCGGTACCGCCATGGGCTCAGCTGCGTTCGTCACAATAACGTGATCGAATACCGCTTCCTCCATCCTCGATTTTACTTCCCCGCCGCAATGCGCGATGAGACGGACGCGCGGCTCGGTCCCGAACATCTCCATTCGCAGAAATGGAGAATGCCAGGTCGTCATCAGTATGTCTGCCTGCGCGATCTCTGCGCGCAAGTGTGGCGAATCGTCGCGGCCGGCAAGTCGGGACCAATCGGCTACCTCGCTCAAACGAGCGCGCGCGCTTTCAGGAAAGAAGTGTGAGAACAGCACGTCGCTGGCAAGCACCAACACGCGCGGCCGTGTGGGCTGGCGCGTCTTATTGCCTGAGCTTTCCGCTTCCTTGTTACTCATCGCTACTCTGTTGTGAAGTCAGTACCACCGCGCGGTAGCGGGTGGGTATGCCAGCGACCCACCCGCTACCGCGTGGTGGTACTGACCTCATGGGACCGCAACATCTGATGCACCACCTTGCAAAACCGCCTCCATGGCCATCACGAAATCCGGCAACGCCACTTCCGGATCTTCAATCTCCGGGTGCCAGTATTTCTCCCACTCAAAACTAACGTAGCCGTCATACTTCAAGCCACGGAGCGCCTTGACCGCGTCGTCAAATGACACCGCGCCGCGCCCGGCCAACACGGGCAACCAGTGCTCCTGGCCATTAACCGCGCGTGCGTCACGGAGATGGACATGCGCGAGATGTGGCGCCACTTCGCCGGCAGCTTCTGCAATCGAATCTCCCGCAGCCAGCGAATTGGCCACGTCCCAGATAAGGACCACCTGCGGATGATCGGCTATCCTCATGATCTCGCTCGCCGCCTGGCCACGCGCGAAGTCGCCGTGCGTCTCAAGGCCGATCCGGACGCCGTCGGGTGCGTCCTGGGCCACCGCGCGCAGACACGCGGCGATGTTGTCACGCGTTTCGGTGCGCGTCGCTCCCGGCTGGATCTTGTCGGGAAAGATGCGAATGAGTGACGCACCGAGAGCGGCGGCGAGCTCAGCGTGTCTAAGAGCTACCTCGATCTGCTTACCTCGCTCACCTGCGTCTCGAGAGTCAAACGTGCATGAAGTGTCCACACAACAAATTGCCAGGCTGTGATCAGCCAGCCAACCACGGGTCGCTTCAATAGCACCCGGTTGAAACTCGGGACGCTTGAGCAGATCGAGATCGCCGCCGATTGCGCGCAACTCGACAGCTTGATAGCCGTAGGCATGGACCGCGTGGGCGATCTTCTCCAGTTCCCAATGTGGACACCCCAGCGTTGAGAAGGCCAACTTCATAATTTCTTCACTCCGTAGGAGTGAGATGTTTATAGACCGAAAAAACAACAGGAAACCATGCGCCGTTCGGAGGAGCGGAAGTCAACGTGAGTCGTACTAGTCTAGACACCTTCCGCTCCTCCGAACGGCGCCGCATTGGGTATCGGCTTGCGAGCTATAAACATTTCACTCCTACGGAGTGAGCCTGCTAATCGATAAACCGTTACTTTTCACAACGCTACATCAACGTTCACGGTGTCCACTCATACGCACCGATGTCGATCGTGCCGAAAACCGGTCGAGAGCTTGCCGTTCCAACCGCCAGCGCCGTATGCAATGGCGGAATGAAAGCCGGCGGGAATAACGGGTTGATAAAAGGATGACCGGCAGGACTCGCGGGCGCATTGTTGCCGGTATTAACCAGTGGGCTGGTTGAAATAGGACGCACATCGTAAGTGCTGATGTTTGTGAATCCAGGGTCAGTGCCAGTGATTGTAGCTGTCCAGGCTGTCGGAACCATTGCTGAACCGGTGGGGATCCAGTTGTTGGAACCCGTGCTCACGCGCCCCGCAACCCACCTCGTCCGAGTTTCAAGCACCATCTTGTCAATCGGCGCGCCGCCGACGCGAAAGAAGACGTTGTTGTGCATCTCCAGGCTCTCAATTCCTTCGAAGGTCTCAACGGCGGGACTGACCTGTCCCTGTCGCAGGATGAAGGTGTTGTTGACGAAGCGATAGCGACCCTTGGTTTCTCCGGTGCCATCACTGCCCACTCGCGCCATGCGTGTGCCTTGCGTAGGGATATGCTGGAAGACGTTACCGACTACGTCAGAATCTTCTCTTGCCGTGTCAGTGTTAACTTTCTTGTTGCCGTGTGGGTCAGGACCAATCAACTCGATCTCGCCGTAGAAACCGCCCGAGACCCAGTTGTAATAAATCTCATTGCGTTCAGCTCGGCTCTTGATGTTGTTGCCGCCATTCTGATCGTGCAGGTAGCAATACTGCATACGAAACACTGAGCCAGGATGCGCGAATTCATCGGTAGCCATGTAGAGAGGATGCTGGCCCGTGCCGTTGCCGCAGTGATAAATCTCGACATACTCGAGGGTCAGCGAACCGGAATCCGTGTCGGCGCCAAGGATGCCATGCGCCGGACAATCATGAACGACCGTATCGCGAATGGTGATGTCATCGGCGTGATGGTAAATGCCTCGGAAACTGCCGCCGGTTACATCGAAGCCTTCGAAGATGTAATGGTCGGACAGACGAAATTCGATGGTGTTGGTCCCGCCCGAGAGAATAGGACGCAGCCCGTTCACGCGAAGGCCGCGAACAGTGATCTTGTTCACGATCGTGCCCGGCCTGGTCAGGATAATATCGCCGGGATAGGTTGCGTTGCCGTCAACCTCGACGAGATCGCCCGGGTTAAGCAGCCCCGCGACATTCTGCAGTGTGTGATATGTTCTGGTCGGTCCCACCTGATAAGTAATCGCGGAGGCGCTGCTGACGCAGACGGCCACGATGAACAAACTAACGATGAGGCGTTTCATGAGTTTTCTCCTTCCCGCTGAGCGGTTTGCTGACATTGTTCGGCGTCGGGGTGCCTATCAAGGGGGTTACTTTTTGCGATGCTTGTGTTGCGCGATAGCCTGCGCGAGTTTGTAACGCGCGCGTTCAAACTCATTGCCGGTTTCGGCGAAGCCGATCTTGTCTCTGGCATCCGAGAAGACTCGGGGCACAATCGCCTGCAGCTGTTCGCTAACTAACGAGTTCAAGCCCAGCCGGCGCGCAAGCGTCAGGTAAAGGTGGTCTTGCAGACCGCGCCGAAAATTTGCCAGTTGAATAGTATTGACTGGGCCGGCGATACCCCGGTCTTGTTCGGGATGCAGTTTTTCTTCACCCGGATACATGAGTACGCCGTCGCCATTGATGTAGCCTTGATCATCTACGGGTTTGTTGGGCTGTCCGCGATTGTCGAAAGTGATTGGGTTGGCCCAAACATCCTGCCGGCGCTCGCCTACCTTCTGTCCATTGTGTCTCCAATGAACACCGTGCCAGTAGAAGTAATTGTCTACGCCATGCTTGAAGCAGGCCCAGATCGTGGCGCGCGGATCGGTCGCTGGCGCATCGATCACTATAGCGCCGGCCGCGGGGCGTCCGCCGTTATAGATCCAATATTTGTGACCGTTCGAACGCTCCTCCCAGGCACGCTCGATGTCGTAGCCGAGCGGACCGGTATCCCAGATATCGATCGCACCGTCGAGCTCTTTCACGTAGTGCTTGGTTACGAAGGTCCGTAAAGTTCTCCCCGGGCCGGGGTTCGAGTGAAGGTTGTCGGCGAGCTTACGAATGTAGGCATACTCCGAACGGCCAGGTTCGTCCGGCAGGTACAGGAAAGTCACCACTCCGGGGAAGGTCTTCCCTATCAAGTTCATCCATTCATCGGCATGACGCCAGGCGTTGGCTCGTTCATCGAAGTCAGAGCCTGGCCCATAGAAGGTGCGCGGGATTATCCGGTTTCCGACGCGTTCGCCTGGCCCCTCATAGCCGCGTGCCCTGGTGAAGTCCTGGCCGTTGAAGAGCCCGATCGCTGCGGTAGCTGTTTTAATGTTGTAGGCATGAACAAGTTCGATCCGCTGCCGATGTGCGAAACGGTTGTACGCGGCGTCGAGGTCGCGGCCCTGATACATGACAGGCTGCAAGCTTTCGTAGTAGACCATCGCGTCCATGCTGTTCTGATCAGGTAACGTAAAATCAAAGAGCTCCAACTCAATCGGAATCGTCTGCTTCTTACCGTCGGCGTTGAGGTTGACTTGCCCACGATAAATCCCTGACGGCAGAGTTCTGTTCGTATAGACTTCGATCCAAACTCCCTGGTTCTGCGAAGGAGCGACTTGCAGCGGAAACCCGCCACGGCCAAGCTTCGCGTTCTCGGGAACCAGCTGCACCGGCTTCCAACCGGTCGGATATTTGGGCGCCGCCGGAGAGCCGGGTTGGAAGACCCACTCGGCGTGAGAGGCAGCCTCGACCTTCATGTAATTGAGAGAGAATAGTTGGATCGGCCGGCCGACGTAGTTTGTCGGATCGAGTGCCGGTGGTGCGTATGTGATCCTGGCCTTGCCGCCTCGCTGACGAAGTTCGGGCAACGAGACACTCAAGCGCTTTATTCCGTCTGATCCGGCTTCGACCATCAACTGGAAGGCGATGATTTCGTTGCGCGCGCCGAAGATTCTTATGCGATGTCCATCCCAGGCGGAGTTGGAATTCCTGTTGGGATTATCGAGGTCGTCTCGCTCGATTTTCTCACCATCATTAACCGCCCAGACGTGTCGTACGTTGGCTGACGCGACTAGCGGCCAAAGCAGGTGTGCAATAAGGAGCAGAGTCGCCAGGGTTCTGGTCTTCGCCAGGCTCATCAACACGAATCTCCAAGTGTCATTGTCGGTCGTCTAGTTTCATTCACACCGCGGCTTTAGCCCGTGAAAGACCGAGGGCTATTCACTGGATAAAAACTCAACCGAGGCCGGCGCAAAATCAGAACTGGGAGCGTAGCGACCAGCCAAGCAGTCACCTCAAATTGTTGAAGCAAACTGCCTAGGCCACGGTTGTTCGTCAGTTGCGCGTTTGGCTGGTCGCTACGCTCCCAGTTCTGATTTTGTCCAACCATTGTTGAGTGTTTAATTGCTCAGCTGCTTTCGCTGATCCCTCGAGCATCAAATTCAACGCGAATACCCACGCTTATTGTGATCCCAAGCACTTCACTCACTCCACTTCAAACTCCGGCTCCGTTTCCGGCGAGACCGGCACCGGAGCTTGCGGCACGCGACCAGCGGCGACGAAGGCTAAGCCGACCAGCGTTGTAACCAACGCGTAGATAGCTGTGATCAATCGATCGCGTCCCGGTGAACTCGCTACCACAATCGCGAAACATGCCAGCCCCATTCCCGTTGTGACTTTGCCAACCAGAGCCAGTTGGCCACGCCCGGAAAAACCCGTCGCCCCCAACTCAGTCGCCGTATCAATCGGCGTGTCGAGTTTCTTGAAGAATGCCTGCACACGCTCCGCCTGCTCGCCGGTTGGTTTGAAGAGCAGCACCGGAAGAAAGAACGCGACGGTAGTCGTGACTGCCGGGATGCCGATCAAATAAGTTTCGTTTAGTCCCATGCCAAGATGTCGGTTGAGATAGAAGTTAACGAATAGCGAAGTGATTGCGCCGACGACATAAGCACAAACGGCCGACCACCACGGGCCGCGCTTGACCAGGAACCCATACAGCAGCGGCAGGCCGAGGGGAATCAGAAACATCGACTCAAGAATGAAGAGCAGCGTGAATATACCGGTCGCACCCTGTGCAAACAGCAGGGCGACGCCAATCATCACGATGCCGACACCAAACGAAGTAAGCCGGCTGGCCGTTAACATGTGACGGTCGGATGCATCCTTGCGTAGATACCCCTGGTATAGATCCTTCGCGAAGATGCCCGTGATGATGTGGTTGTGGGCCGACAACGACGCCATCGATGAAGCCAGCATTGCGGCCAGCAGCACACCAATCATTCCCGGCGGGAGTACGCGCAGCCCCATCGCGATGTAGGCGGCTTCCGAAGGCTGCTTCAGACCGTTGGCGGCAGTACCTAGTTCAGGTAGGGCGACTCGCGCGATAAGAGGCGGCAGGTAAAAAATAACGCTTCCGATGGTGAAGAGAATCATACAAAGAACTGCGATCCTCTTTGCTGAATGCTCGGTGTCGGCACAGAAATATCGTTGCGCGTTACCGAAATTGTTATAGCCAGTCGTTTGCGAAACCGTATAGACGATCAGAAACAACCAGCCATACTCCCCTGCCAGCGGGTTGAAAAAGCCTGCGGGTGCATGCGCTACAAAGTTGCTGAAGCCGCCGACGTTGGCAAGTGACAGCACCATCAGCATGCAGGCTATCGGAAAGAGAAACATGAACTGAAACATGTCCGTGAAGCACACTGCCCAGTAGCCACCCAGCGATGTGTAGACGAGCACCACCAACCCACAAATAATCACCAGGTACTCAACGGGCACTCCTAAAGCAACCGACATAAAACTCGAGAGCGCGAAGAGCCTGACAGAGCCAAACATCAGCTGACTTGGCCCAGTCAACCAGGAGAACGTTTTGTGCGTGCCATCACCGAAGCGGCTGCGGATGTATTCAACTACAGTGGTGACGCGCGAACGCCGCCAGCACTGCGCAAAAACAATGTAGCCAAAGAAAAACGCAGGCACCGCCAACGCCATCAGGAATACGCCTATCACACCCTCGCGGTAAGCGAAGCCGGCGCCGCCGGTGAAGGTCCAGACTGAGAAGCCGGACATGAACGAGGCCATTCCCGCGACCCACCACTCCACGCGGTTTCCGCCCTTGAGAAAATCCGTCCCAACCCGCATGAAGCGCATGAAGAAGGCGCCGACGCCTGCCATTAACAACAGGTAGCAGACCAACACGAGGTAGTCTATGGTCTGTACTGAAGAGCGCATGCGGGTCTCCTTTTGAATTTCTTTGGGTTTTGGGCGTTGGGCTTTGGTCTTCGGTCTTTGGTCTTTGAACTTTGTGCTTGGAACTTTGAACTTTGAACTTTGGACTTTGGACCGTGAACTTTGGCTGTTGGCCTTAGGGTTCTGAAATCTGAGATCTGAGATCTGAGATCTCAAATTTCAAATCTCAAAAAACCAAAGCACAAAGTTCAAAGTTCACAAAGTTCAAAGACCAAAGCCCAAAGACCAAAACCCCAAAGCCCAGATCCCTAAGACCAATTCTTCCCCACCAACAGCGACGCCGAATCCCGATCAATAAAAAGATGCGCGTCAGGATGTTGCCGCAAAATTGAAGCTGGACAGGTGGTCGCTACCGGGCCCTCAATTGTGCTCTTAATGGCCTGCCGCTTAGCTGGTCCCGGCACAATCGCAAATAGTCTTGGACGAGCCATAATGGTTGGAATCGTCAGAGATAGTGCCTGGTGCGGAACGTCTTCAATCGTGGCGAAGGCACCGTCGTTCACCTGTTGTGCTCGGCATATCTCGTCGAGCTCGACTACCTTCACGCGCTCGGGATCTTCGAAATTGCAAAACGGCGGATCGATGAAGGCCAGGTGACCATTCTCGCCGATGCCTAATACGGCGAAGTCGGGAGGATTAGCGGCAAGCAATTTACTGTAACGCTTGGTTTCAGCCACCCCATCATCTGAGTCGCCGCGCAGCCCGTTAAATTCACCGAACGCGACTTTGCCTACCAGTCGATCGGTCAGAAAACGCCGAAAGGATTGTGGCGCCCGTTCGTTCATCCCCAGATATTCATCGAGATGGAAACCGACAACTCGCGACCAATCAACTCCGGGAGTTTCAACTAGCGCTGCTAAAAACTCATTCTGTGACGGTGCGGACGCAAAGATGCCGACCGCCCTGCCGTGCGATTCAACTAGTCCGCGAATTTCATCCGCGACGACCCCAGCCGCAGCCGTCCCCATATTCGCTCGGGTGTCGTAGACGTAGACATTGAGCTTGTCGGCGCAAAAATTATCGATAAGCCCATCTGTGATCGCTCTGCGAGCTGATGATTCCATTACTCACTCCTATTTTCAGCCCAGTTCCGGACCGGCGATGGCGAAGATTGATGGCGAAGACGCGGCGTCACTTGACCGTCCATAAACCATGCGAACCAGATCGCGTTGCTTTAAGAACCCACGCTCCGTCAGAATCTTTCGGCCTCCTATAAAATTCCTATTCAGATCGACGTAAACACGCTGGCCTGGCACCTGACTCAGTAAGCCATCCAAAAGCATCGCCGCCGCGTCCGTGCTCGTGGCTAACAAAGGACCGGCGTAAACAGCTGCGCTGCCTTCACGAGCGAGGCCGTATCCTGTCAGATGTCCGTCTGCAGCAGTTGTGACCAGGGGGGCGACACAACAGTCGTCGATTAGCATCTCCAGCAACTTCGATCTCTCCGCGCCAAAAGCATGGCGATCCAGAATCAAAGCTTCCCGGCGCGCCTGCGTGTCCAGACTCGAACAAGTAACTTCCCGCGAGCCGGCAGTCCCTTCCCAACGTTCAATCAACGACTCGTCTTTGAAGCCGAGCTCCCTATAGAGGGAACAACCTTCCGGGGTGGCATCGAGCTTGATCGTCGTAACCCCGGCCTTGGCTAAGTATTCGAGCGCCGCGTTCATCAACCTGGTCGCGATTCCAAGTTGTCGGCGCTTGGGGTCAACCAGAACCATGCCGATCCAGGCGAGCTCGAGGCCGTAAGTCGTGGTCGTCGTGGTAGCCACTAACTCGCCATCGAAGGTTGCACCGAAGCAGCCATTGGGTTCCAGACGAAGCAGTCGCAGCCAATCGTTCTCAGTCTGGTTCCACCGGGGCAACTCCTTGAGCCGCAGCGCCGCCGGGATGTCCGACTCTACAAGCAAACGAACTTCAATCTGCATCTCTTCAGCGGAGGACCGGTTCAGTTGCCGTGGCCCAGAGGCGATTTGCCGGGTCCGCGCAAAATTCAGCCATCTGCTTGATATTCCAGTCGGCCGGCCAATCCAACGCCCGTCGCAGGTGCAACACCCACGCGAGCAGCCCCTCCTCCGGATGAAAATATAGTTCGTGAAGCGCGCGCGCGGTTTTGCTGCCCGTCCTCATCTTGTATTCGCTGCTCGGCAACTGAAAGTAAGTATGCATTTGGAAACTGCTGGCCCCGCGCAAGAGATATTCGGCTGCGATGCGTCCAGTAACGATGTTTCCGGTGGCACTGATAGGACAAGGACAAACTGGAATCTGTCCGACTTGCTCAAGCGCACGCATACTCCCCAGGACCCCAAGATTACGAGCACTTAAATCAGGCCCGCCGTATGCGACACCGCTGACGCCCGCGAACTCCCGATCCGGATCGAACAGCCGGTTGCCATAGACCAGGAAATCCGGCACGCCTTCAGGGTCAGCGGCCTCATTGCTCGCGCGTAACATCTCCAACTGAAAAGCGTCGTCAAAGACCGCGTTGAAAAGCTTCAGCCCAACTTTGATCCGGGCCGGACTAACCGCCTGGCGCATCAGTTGGGTGACTCGCGTCAGCCACTGGAGAATGATGTGTTTTTGAGCAGCGCGATCAGAACCTGCCAGGGTAGGGCTGAAGTCCTTTTCGATCGGCATATCCAGTCCCGCGGGGCCGTACCGTTGCCAAACTTCGAGTAGACGGCGCGTGGTGTACTCGTATTCTCCGAGTTTCCATTCGCTCTCATCGCTGCGCGGCAGGTGATACTTGCAGGAAGGCACTACCGGCATGCCCCGGTCCTGAACAACTCTCAAGGCCTCGCCGAAAAACTCCAGATACTCTTCAAAGGTGTCGTACCAGCCCCGGCCCTTCCAGGTGACGGTCCATCCCTCGGTGCCGTCGGCTCCCTTGATCCGTTCAACCATCATCCGGGTTTCGTGAATGGCCCACTCGCTCATAGACTGAGCGCCGTGCTCATCTTCGGCGATGATCGTTTTGAGAACCACGAACCCGAGACCAGCTTCCGCGTCGTGGGTCACCTGAGAGACATTGAGAGACAACTGACCAGATGCTTTACCAAAAGGGTTCTTGATCGGCAAGCCACCGTATTCACTGCTCAAATTGATCGCGTAGCGATCACGCACGTATTCTTCAAGCGCTTCTGGCAGTCCAGTCGCAAAACGCTCGTAGTCGCCCGCGAGTGCCAAGCGGGATGAAGAATCGATCTCCAGTTCTTTTAAGAGTACAGAAGAGACCACTGCGCACGACCTCAACATTCCTGCGTTGTAAGCGCCAGGGCACTTAACGTTCGACCGACAGCTTCAAACTCATCACGATCCAGTTGCGGTCCCCAGGGATCGTTGGCGGCTTCCAAAGGAATTACACCAAGGTGGACCAGGGCCCAAAGCAGTCGCTTGATATAGCCTTCCATAGGTTGTACAAAAATGGTTTCTGCCAGCCTATCAACTGCGTCAGACAGCGCCAGAAAGCCTCTGGAGTCTCCGGCGGCATGAGCCCGTAATAACTCCGCCTGAAGATCGCAGCAGATCGAGCCCATGCCGATTAGAGCCGCTCGCGCGCCGCGCTGCAGGCTATAACCGAGAAACCGATCCTCGCCGGTAATAAACAACTTCTCCGGATGACGCTCCTGGAGCTGCCGCGAAACATCCTGGTAAGTCATCACGCTATCAAGCGTCGCCATCTTGATTCCCGCCACGCCAGGCAAGTCCAGCAAGTCATCCAGCACCTTTTGGCTATAGGCTATGCCACCCGCCGCCTCGTAAAGATAAAAAAGAATCAGCGGCAACCCGACCTCAGCGACGCGCGCGTGATGTTCTACGATTAGCTGATCCGCGAGCGAATGCCCGCGCAACCAGGTTGGGGGATAAACGAGCAGGGCGTCCGCGCCGAAACGAGCAGCAGTCTCTGTCATTCTTAGCGTGGCTGTGGTCGCGTCTTCCAAGTTTCGATCCCGCGCGCCAACTCCCGCCACGACCAGTTTCTCCGGCAAGGCTTCGCGCCAATCTCGCAAGACCCTTTGCGCCGTCTCGTCGTCAAGCATGAGTCCACGTCCGGTATGCGCCCAGACCGCGACACCGCCAATGGGTTGGCCCGCCATGTGACGCAGATACGATTCGTGCCCCGACTCGTGAAGCTTTCCCTTTTCGTCGAAAGGAACAGGCGTTGCCGCGATCAAGCCATTTGTTAATCGCTCGCAGACATCCTGTGTTTTGCTAACAGACTGAAAACTGTTCATGGTTGGCAATTCACAACAGCGGAAAACTCTGGCCCGCCTTCAATCAACCAACGTGCGGCACCGACAGCAGATCCTTCTGGATCAGCGTAAGTGCACCTTTCAAGCTTGGGCGCACCTCAAAAGCCGAACGGCGTATTGCAACACCGTAAGCCCCCGGGGCCAGCAGACTTCGTTTAGTTTCTTCAACAATGATCGGCTCGATAAGTCCCCACGCTTTAGTAATCTCACCGCCGATCACGACCACTTCTGGATCGAGGCCATTGATCAGGCCCGTAATTCCGATACCCAGATAGCGTGCGGTCTCGCGCACTGCTTCAGTGGCAGCTCGATCACCTGCCTCCACTAACTCCACCAGCTTGCGCATAGTAGACACGCGTTTTCCTGATCCATTGCGAAGCGACTGGTAACGCGCAATCGTGGCCTTGTCGGAAGCGTAGAGGTCCCAGCAACCACGCTGCCCGCAGCGGCACTCAGGCCCGCTCAGGTCGATCGAGATATGACCGAATTGGCCGGCACTATTATTCCCGCCGCGGTAGAGTCCACCGTCAATAACTATTCCGCATGCCAAGCCAGTGCTTACGCCGACGTAAAGTAAATTTCGGAGATGAGCGTATTGCGCCTTCCCATGCCAGATTTCGGCTAGCGCCGCGCAACGCGCAGAATTATCTATGACCACCGGAAGCCGCGTCGCCTTCTCCAATAAGTGGACCACCGGCACATCACGCCAGGGCAGCACTACGGAGATCAGGAACTTTCCGCGATGGCTGTCGACCAGGCCGGGAAGGCTAACGCCAATACCCGCAAACTCAATGAAGTCGTTGTGCTTGGCACGCAGCTTCGTTATCTCCTTACCGATTTTGGAGATAAAAGCGCCTGCATCGTTGGCAGTCTCAAAGCTTAGTCGCGCGACCAGACGATTATTAAAGTCGCTCAACGCTACGATGGTTTCTTCCGCTCGAATGTCGACGCCGAACATACCAAAGCGCAAACCATTAAGACGTAACGGCGTCGGCGGCTTGCCACCGATGGGAGTGGTTCTTCCGGAACCCTCTTCGATGATGCAGCGATCTTTGAGGAGTTCGCTGGTGATAGTTGAGATCGTGGCTTTGTTGAGGCCGCTGATTTTGGCGATTTCGGCGCGAGAAATTGGTTGCCGATCGGAAAGTATGCTGAGCAGGATGCGACGGTTGACGAGCCGAAGCATGTCATGGCCCGCAGCTTTGACATCGGCCAGGTTTGGTTTACGCGTAAAGTGATGGCGCGAAGGAGCCGCAATGGTCATGGCCTGATGATGCTCTTCCCGTTAAAGGCCTTCAACCGTCAACTTGAACCAAAAAGAAGAAGGGCAAAAGGAGTAAACAGGTGTTCGTTTACTCCTTTGCCTTTTCACTCCGCTGAATCAAAAGGTCAAGCGCAGTTTCAAACGGATAGACCGACGATTGTCTATTCCTTCCTGGCTTAGACTCAAATTGGTGCGGGTAAAATCAGGATTGGGAATAACATTTTCAGGCAGGATCACAGGCTGTCCAGCCGCATTCAGGCTGACAAGAAATTCACCCAGGTTGCCAAAGCCAGAGTCGAGTGGTGAAAGTAGAGGATGGTTAAAGACATTATTGAAATCTGCCCCCACCTCCAGCCGTGTCGTCTCTGAAAACTTGAAGTACTTGCGCAAACCCAGGTTTGCCCCCCACGTACCTGGACCAGTCAGCGAGTTCCGTTTCGCAACCGCAGGATTATCAAATACATCAGCTCCGGTTGGTGGCAGCCCAAAGCCTGCTGGACTAATGAACTGACCGTTGGAACCGCGGCTTTGACTTCCAATCACGGTCGGACGGAAATTGGGGCCGAAGTTGAAATCACCTACTGCGTCGACAAAACCACTGGCTATGTTCCCGGGATAAACCGGTCCGCAGTTATCGCAGATCCAGAAAGGTGTAAAGCCCGTGCCGCTCTTGGCGAACATATTCCAGGTTAACTGGAAGCCACCCAGGACGCCGTCGGCCCATTTTGACATCGAGCTCCCATACTTTCTTCCCTTACCGAAGGGTAGCTCGTAGGCGCCGTAAGAAACCAGGCGATGTCGGGAAACAAAAGAGTCGGGAGACAGATCCTGTTGTGGGTGAAATTGATTATAGATGGCTCCGCCCAGGCTTGAATCTCCAACGTCGATACCGCTCGATTTTTGATCGAGCAGCGTGTAAGAGATATTAAACATGAAGCCGCGAGCAAACCGGCGGTTGACTTCAAGCTGCAGGGCATGAGACCGGCCGTTGCCGATATTGCCGTAGCTGGCGAGGAAGTCTCCGAGCCCATTGGGAAATGGACGGCGCGCCTCGTCGGCTGCAGATTCCTCGCAGTCGCCCGCATCCACCGGATCACAACGGTCTCCGTCTGAATTGGTGATACCGAAAGGAGTATTGTTCGGCGGCAACTCATTCAAGTCGAACCCACCAATCAGGCCATGTTGGCGTGCTCCTATGTACGACACGCGGAAACCTGTATTTGCCGTAAACTCACGCTCAAACGTCACATTATATTGTTCGATGCGCGGGTCCTGGAGGTCGAATGGTATGGCATTGGCGGCTATTCCCTGGACAGCCACCCTGCCGCCACTAAATGGAGTAATACCACGCGGGAAGGTCCCGCCAGCCGGATTAATGCCACCCGGCAAGCCTGCAAGAAAGACACCTGAAGCTGCGTTCGATGTTTTGGTTATCCGTTGATTGAAGGTGTTGGTCGCGATTGCGTCGCGTATTCCCTGCGCCGCGGACGTGGGATAGTAGAATCCATAACCGCCTCGGATGACAGACTTATCAGTCATGCGCCAGGCTATTCCCAGACGCGGTGCGAAGTTGTTTTTGTCGGTATTGATCAGACCGCGGCCAACACCTGCCTCAGCAGCGGTGACTACTCCATAGTTCACAAAGAATGGATGAATCCTTGCTTTGACTTCCTCAGTCGGCACGACAAATCGTCCCTTGTTACCGTTGTTCCCGGTGCCGTTCGGATCGAAATTGACCATCAAATCATTCTTATCTACGAAAGGAGTATGCACCTCATAGCGCAGCCCCAGATTGAGCGTCAATCGTGGACGCACCTTGAAATCATCTTGAACAAATACACCAAACTCGTGATTGGAGACATTGAGCGCCGGACGCACATCCCGCACAAAGGTGACATTGGTAGTAGGCGGCATGCCTAGAAGGAATTGGGCGAAGCCGTTGAAGGTGGTGCCATAGTTCACGGTTCCGCGCGGATTGTTTCGGTTGAGAGCAAACCCATCAACCGCCTGGTTGCGTACGAAGTCGCCTCCAGCCTTAATCGAATGATTTCCCACGCTCCAGGTGACAGTGTCGCCAAACGTGCTCAGCTTCTGGTCCATCGGCCGGTCGGTATTCCTGCCGCCATTTGGGATACCAGCAAAGGGTCCAATAGTGAAAGCCACCTGACCCGGGGTATCAATAAGGCTCGGTCCAACGATGGCACCGTAGGCTGCAATCTCATCGGAATTAAAGCCCACGCTCGATAAGAATTGACCGGTCGTCTGGTTGGCCCGTCGATAGAGAAACTGGTAGTTGATCCCGCCGCGCAACTCATTAACGAAAGTGTTTGAGAAAAGCCGCGTATAGGAGAGAGAGAGCGTATGGTTCTTCTGGTGCTGCGAAAGCACACCAAACGCAGGTAGCGGGCTCGCGACTAAACCGCGATTGCCGCTTCGGGATTGAAAGTTATACACCGCATAAAACTTGTCCTTATCAGAAAAGTCATGATCAAGGCGCATCGTAGCCAGATCGCGCGTTAACAAGCCGCTGAAAGTTTGCACGAAGTCAGTCAAGCGACCGTTCGTAGCGTTAAAGGGAGCGGACGGACTCGAATGGGGATAATAGGCGTTGAGGATGTTAAGAGCGATGGGATTCAGCAACCTCTGCGGTATGCTGATGAAGCGCTGCGTCGCTCCTGTACCCGTCGTGTTGTTGGCAATTTCCTCAGGAGTCAACAAGGGCTTTACTACCGCAGGAACCAACGGTCTGCTTCCTGGAGCAATTGCCGAGAAATTTCCACCCAAAATAAGAGACGTGGGAACTTGATTTGACCGGAGTTGAACTGGAGCAAGATCCCAGCGCCGTTCATAAGAGAGCAGGAAGAAGGTATTTTTCCCGGCCCAGGGAACAGGGCCGCCGAATGATCCACCGGTCTCATTAAGATTGAAGTAAGGCGTTGGAAATTTGGCCAGAGCAGGAGTGGGAAAGAAATTCGCCTGCGCCACTTTGTCCTGGGTGACCCAGGATGCCAGCGCCGAATTCTTGTTGTTATAGAAGAGCGAGCCATGATACTGGTTGCCGCCACGCTTCGTCTCAATGCGAATATTAGCGATGCCGGAATACTCGGCGGTAAAGTTCTTTGAGAGCACTATTAGCTCACCAACTGTTTCCAACGAGGGTTGACTGGCGGTAGGTTCACCAAAGATGCCGCCATTGGTACGCTGGCCGTCAAGAGAAAAACTTGCTCCATAGCTTTGCGCGCCTATGAATTTGAAACTGCCGTCGCCCGTTGGTCCCTGAGTGATGTCCGGATTCAAGTACAGAAACTCCAGGATCTCACGGCTGTCGCGGGGCACCTCCAGTAGTTGCCGGTTATTGAGCGTGCTCGAAATAACCCCCTGGTCTTTCTCAATCAGTCCAGCCTCCGCAGCGACATTAACGCTCTCGCTCGCCGCACCTATTTCCGTCTTCACATCGGCGCGGACAACATCGGAGCCAGCCACGACTGCATCGACGACCGTCGTTTTGAATCCTGGCGCCGTCACAGTAACTTTATAACTACCAGGCTTCACCGCCGCTGCCTCGTAGTTGCCCTGGCTGTCGGTTGTGAGATCCCTTGAGAGACCGGTAACCTGATCGGTTATTTGCACCGCAGCGTTTGGGATAACCGCTCCATTAGGATCCGTAACCGAACCACGAATCGTTCCTAAATTGGTTCCCTGCGAAAAGACAGCTGCTGCTCCGCAGAGAAAGCACAGGGCTACGAGGATGCTGGAAAGGGTCTTATGGGTACCGTTCATAACTGCTCCTTTGTCTTCCAAAGAATTGTTGACCGATGCGGGGAGTTCATCAAAGGGAGTTCTTCCCTTGTTAGTTTCTGATACGAAGTCTGATCGCTCTTACTCATCCTGATGGACTCGGCGGTTAGTTCGAAGACGCAACAAACCTAATCTTAAGGAAAAAGGGAAAAGCCGACGCTTGGGGAGAATACATGGGTCGCTGAAGTCCTTAATTAGGCCTGGGTTAGTTGCCGCCTCTTACTAACCTCTTTTAAAACTTGACCAGGAAGTCGGTCCGGGCTCTTTCTGGTCGGTTTTGAACTGGATCGGGAAGTTTCGCTATCAGGACGCGCGATTTATACCATTAGATCTAAACCGAAGGCAAGATATTCTGACAATATTCTTTGCTTCCCTTCCTGTCTCTAATAAAAGCTAATCTCCAGAGTCAGCTGCGGTCCTACTATCGTCTCGGGATAACAGGAAGAGTCAGTGCTGAACTGTATTCGCGATCGTGATAGACAGTCTGCCTGGCGCTGATCATCCGCGTCGCGCCTAGCATTGCCTCGCCAGTGTTCGGATTGCGATTGAACCTGGGAAAATTGCTGCTTGAAATGTAAAGCCTCAACCGGTGACCCTTCTTGAACACGTTGCTGGTTGCCCAGAGGTCGATGGTGTACTTATATACTTTCCCAGGAACAACTTCTTCCACTCGCTGCGTACCGTCGCGATAGCGCGCGCGCACTATGCCGTCCGTGAGAAACCGCGCGTATCCCGACTCGGTTACATCTGCAAGCAGCGCGGTGAAGTCAGTATCGACTGCTGATGTGGCTGCATAAAGATCCAAACTAATAAACCCGGTAACCTCGAGATCCTTTTCCAGCGGCGGTGTCGAAAACGTGAGCACATCCGGACGCGACTCGTTCGCACGTTGATCGAATGGGCCCGGAGGTACCGCCAGACCGCAGCAAAGTCGGCCACCAAGAGTAGGCACAGGATTTTTCGGATCGTACTCGAACTGATCCGGACGGTCTTCCCCCGGTGAAGTAAGTCCCAACTCGCCGTCGCCGGTCGGCCCGTTCGCACCCCTGCTCGAGTGCAAGTAGTATTTCGTGTAGCGTGTCCGCGCGAGCGGAAATTCATGTTCGTCGCGCCAGACATTCTCGCCCATGATAAAGAGGCGTACTGGAGCCGCATCCGCAAACTCGTTCCGGCGTCCCTTCAGCGTATAGTCAAACCATTTAAGCGCCGTACCTGTCATGTCCAACACTGCGCTTTTCCCGAACACCACATCGCCAATCTTCCCTTCGGCTAAGGTTGGCGTATGCGCCCACGGCCCGATTAGCAATCGCTGACCAGCGCGCACCTCAGCGTTATTCGCTTCCGCATGCAACCCCATATAGTTCTTGATCGAGCCCTTGAGAAACAGATCATGCCAACCGGCCGCATGCAAACCTTTGACGTCCATTTCCCGATAATGATCAGAGATTCTCCAGCGCTGCCAGTAAGCATCGCTGCGCTCGTGTTCAATCCAGTCGTGGAAATATGGAGCGAGGCTATCAGGAGCCGGCAGAGTTAAGAGTGGATAGTTTTCGACAGGCATTGTTGCCACCCACTCTTTCGGCTTGAGGTTTTCCTCGGACCGTCGCCGCAGAGTGTCGACAGCTAGGATTGAGGTCCATGAGCTCGTGAACCACTGCATCAGCACGCCGCTCTGGTAAGTCCAGCCATCGTAATAATCCGAACCGGTGAGGAAAGGAAAGATCGCAACCAGGTGCGGCGGTTTCGCCATAGCGGCGAGCATTTGTGTGGCTCCGACATATGAACCACCAAACATTCCAACCTTGCCGTTGGCATACTCCAACTTCGCGGCCCACTCGACAGTGTCGAAGCCGTCCTGACTCTCCTCACGGAATGGATAGAAGACTCCGCCCGATTCATAACGCCCTCGAGTGTCTTGAAGAACAACGACGTATCCATGACTAGCCAACTCATAGGCCATGCTCGACTCGCCATTGCGGTCATAGGGGGTACGTTCAAGCAACACGGGAAACTTGCCTTCGACCTTGGGCCGATAGACGTCCGCTGCCAGCGACACACCGTCGCGCATTTTGACGCGAACCCCGTTTTCGATCGCGACCTGATAAAGAGTCTCCGACTGCCGGGCAGCGGTTGAAATTTGAAGGCCCGGCACGCTCGCCAGGGTGAACAAGAATCCAACCAACAACAAAAACCTGCGAACAGAATTTATCGATCTGCCATTCATATGTTTCCTCTGTGAAGCGGGTGGCGCGTTACAAAACCGATACCCCGCTCACTTTACCGGCGCGGCGCTTGATGTGATGGTGATCGCGCCCAGCGCGTACCAGCCATCCGTTTCGCGGCCCTTAATAGCGAGACGAACTGCTGGTTGATTTGTGCGAGGGTCCAGGAGCGCCAGGCGGACTTGATAGGTACCAGGGCGAAGCGAATCGGGCACGTAAACTAGTTGGTCCACGACAGCATCACCCGGCAGCCACTTCGTAACGTCCACCTGCAAGGGCACGCTCTGAGTCTCTCCTGCCGATTGAAATTGCATCGTCAATTTGTATTGACGATACGTTGGGGCAACCCCGGCGTTTAGCCACCACATGTGAACAGGCATCATCTGACCCGCCTTAACGGTCTGCGGATATTCCATCCGCCGCAGAACGAACCTGTAACCCATCCGTTTCTGAAACTCGTCAAACTTCTTCTGCCACTCGGGAGGAATTGGCGACGATTTTACGTTCAAACTGCTGACGTGCCAGCGGAGCGCCTGCCCGAGAATGTAGTCAACATCCCAGCCCTTCTCTTTCCAGAACCCCGGAACCCAGCAGGTTTCGAGAGACACGGGGCTTCGCTGCCAGACATCTTGTATGCCCATCCGCGCAATCTGCTGCGGGTAAAAGTCGAGCATGTGAGAAAAAGTCGGTCGGTCTTTCCACTGCCGGCCCATGTCGCCGAGACAGTCGAGCCGCCAACCGGCCCCGCGCCCAGTGCCGTAGGCGAGTGCTTGTGGCTCGTCGAAATTCATCAGCAGCGGAGTACGTTTAAAGGCGTCAAAATAAATATCGATCAGCTGCTTCTGAAACTGAAATGCCGGCATGTAGTCGCTCCAGCCCTCGCCCCAGTAGCCGACAGAAGAGATGTCTACACTGTCGAGAAAGGGATGGCCATCGTAGCGAGCGCCGGCCTCGGCGATGAAGGCGCTCCAATACTTCATGTAGAGAGGATCGCTGAAGTCTGGTTGCCAAATAGCGCCGTCTTTATCAGTGGCCTTGTTGGCCCGGCGGGCGCCGGAGTTGCGAAACCATTCCGGCAATGGATGCTCGTCATCGTAAGGCATGAGGCGAATGGCAAGCGTTTGATGATGTTCACGCGCTTCCTCGAGAGCCGTACCGATGATTTCCCAGCGTACGCGATCGGGAGCCGGCTGAAGTTCACTCCAGAACCAGCGGCAGTAAGCAATGGACGTATCCGGAAAAACTGATGCCGCTGCAGGCTCTGCGTGTTTTGTCGTTGGACCTTCCTCCGACCAGCGCAGACCTTGATTCAACGGTTGACCGTTGAACCGTTGAAAGGTAGTAATGCCCATTCCCGGATTGACGAGTACCTCATCAATTGGTTCCGGCCTGATCACAACTGTTTCCTTTTGTGCGAACGCGGTTAGAGAAATCGCGCCCGCGAACAGTGGCAGCAGCAGGAATATTCGGCGAAGCTTCATTTATTTCTTTTAGCCTCAGGTCAACACGATTGTTTCCGGTTTAAGTCATCTTGCGTGCTTGCCTTTTCCCGGGTGTTTCATGAAGTAGACAAGTTGACTGGAGAACTGAAAGGCCCAATTAAACGCCCGCGCAGGCTTATTGACATCAAGCGCCATCGCCAACGAAAAGACCTTTTCAAAGCGCTTGCGGTAAGTTCGCTGCCGCTCCTTGTCCTCAGTAAAGAAGCTGCCCAGAGCGAAGGTGTAAGCCATCTCCGGATTATGCATCTCCATGTCGGGGCCGAGCTCGCCCGGCGATTCCTTGGGATCGAAGCGGGCGAAACAGTTGATTACGTAGTAGGCCTTGGAGCCGTCGGGCAGCATTCCCTGGCGATCGAGAAAATCGCACCACTTGACGACCATCTCTGCAACGCGCTGATCGCCCGTCAGTGTCCAGTAATGGAAGAGCGGATCGAGTAGCAACGCCATCATCCAGGCAGAGGTGGCGCCTTTGAAAGTTGCTTCATTCGGATCGTAACGTTCCCAGTCTTGTCTCAAAGAGCCGTCCGGCGGTCGACCATCGGGTGGTTGACGCTGGTGATTGTAATAGGCGTCGACACACTCGCGAGCCTTTTTCCAGTATCGACGATCGCCAGTCATCTCCCATCCATGAAGGATGCCAAGCAGTCCATAGCCCTGATGCCTAAGCGTCCAGAATTTTCTACCGCGCTCGGGATCGACGCGGAGCGGAACAGGCGCGATGCCCTCAGGCCGATAGACCGGGTCCTGGTTTCTAAGACAGTATTCGGCCATCAGTTTGCCTGTCACCAGCGCGCGTTCATCGCCAGTCAATAAGTAATGCTGGTGCATAGCCCGCGGGTAGACATACTTAAGGTCAGCGCCTTTCAACGTGAAGATACCCGCGTCCGGGCCGTCCATTCTCGTGTGCAGTCTGACGAAGTGCGCCGCGTGATAGGCAGCCTCAAGGAATTTCCTTTCGCCTGTCCGGGCATACATTTTGTAATAGGCATTGGTCCGATCGAAGAGCCACTCCGAATAGACCTGACTGTCGAGGTATGCCAGCGAGCCGGAAAAATTCTTTTCAACAAAAGCGTCGTAACGATCGTAGGCGCCTGACATTGAGGCCGGTGTTTGTGGGCCTGCCACCAACGAATCGCACAACCAATAGGCCGGCAACAACGCCATGACTTTTGGTCCACCCAAGCCATCGCGGCTAATTAAAGTCTCTTCAACGGGGACAAAGTTGGTCTCGCTCTCCTTTCGCGGTTGGAACCGGATCTTGATCAGTTGTTCTCGTTCACGGCTGAAATCCGACGTGATCTGAATTTGAAGCGACCGAATACTTCCTTCTTTGCCACCAATCCGCCATGGCTCCAGCGCACGAACCGCCGCCTTCAATTCCTGACCAGCAGCATTAACCAGTCGAACGTTCCGCGGGTTTGCGAGAAAACGCGGCGGCAGTGGCAGGCCGAAGTTAACGACCTCGCGACCTAACTTTTCAGCTCGTCCCACCAGCCTTACCTCCACTTCCCGTGGGCTCGCGGGCTTTCGATCCGACGCTGAAGCCAGGGCAGCGCGCCAGGCAGTTAAAAACATGAGACCAGTGTGGACGAAAGATCGGCGGGTAAGGTTCGACTCTGACATGTTTGATAGAACTGCCGGATCCAAGCAAGGCCTGATCGTTTCAGCCAGGCGAGTTTCATTTAACTCTTGAAGCTCAATAAGCGTGCTGCGTTTTCGTAGTAAACTTTGCGAAGGATCTTTTCCGGTAATCCAATGCCATAGATTCTCCACCTTCCCTGAGGTGGTTTGGGTGCCGGAGCATAATCGAAATACTCATCTTCAGTCTCCAGAAAGCGGTAATAGATCTCATACAACCGCTCGCCAAAAACTTGTTGCGGTGTATCGTCGCCACGGGGCACGGCATCCGTGCCGAACAAAATGCGATCCTGATATTTATCGAAGAACTTTCGCGAGGCCCGGGGCTGTCGTCCCAGTTCACCGATCCTGGCGCCGATCTCAACGTGCATATTTGGATATCGATCCAGCAATTCAGAAACGTAAGGAAGGTTTTCAGAATCGCCGACGTGCAGTACGACGAATTGTGTCCGTGGGTGGCGAGCCATTACGCGATTTCGCGCGTCCTGCAATTCCTGGTTGCTGGGATAGTCTTTACCGTAAAAGGACCAATCAGGATGCGCACTTAACTCTTCATATCGTTCGTTGAAGCGATCGGTTGGCAAAAAGAAAGCCTCGGGATCAGAAGTATGAATGGCGACCGGCATGCGATGAGCGCCCGCCGCTTCCCACATCGGATCAAAGCGGTGATCATCGATCTTTACAAGGGGTCCACTTGTAACCTGCTCGCGCAAATAAAGACCAAGCGTCTTTAGCAACTTCAGACCACGCGCTCCGAGGGCCTGGGCGCGAGCAATTTGATCTGCTTGAAACTGCGGGTAGCCCGGCTCGGTGATCTTTTCAAACCACGGTTCGGTGAAAACGATGAACCGCTCTGGATGCGGCTTCTGCCAGTAGTTGATGGTTTGCTCAAGCACCTTATCGTAGCCTCCAGTGAGGTTCACCATCATTCGTACATTCTTGCGATCCATGACTGGTAAAACTTCTTCCGGCGTCGCGTTGTTATGCGCTTCTGTTACTTGCCGGCGGCGAGCAGACCAGGAAAGGTGAGTATGGAAGTCAATTACCGGGAAGCGAGCCCGCGGCACCTGAGTCTCTGCCACATGAAGCATGCTCTTCGGTTCGTAATCTTCAAGTGCGAGCTTTGCTTTACCGGGCGCCCGTTCTTGTCTTCTTTTTGGTCGGGCCTGCCAGCCATTAACGATTGCGCCTTGACCTGCGGCCGCCAGCGCCAGGCTTGCCAGTAATTTTCTTCTACTCCATCCATCCATCACGCACCTCTTTCTACTCGAACGTGAATGCGACCCGAACCGGTCCAGGGCAAACCTGACCCCACCGGTAAGTTGCCGATATTTACAAACCCTGTTTCGAGCCAACTTCGATCCCAGCAATCTTATCGGGCTAGCGCGGCGTTTCAATGATGCTTTAGCTCCGGCTTTATAGCATCAACAAACGGGAGGCAGCAAGAGAATTTGATCCTGCTTACAACGAGCAAATGCGCTAATACAGCCATCCACCTAAGCCTTGAAGACTGCAAAACAAAGTGTCCGGAGATGATGAACTATCTTGTTACCACTTCCTGAGGAATGTTATAAGAGCGCGCACCGGTTCCTTCAATTCACTTCACGTACGGCCTAACAACGGGCCATCAATGTGGGATCGAGTTAGTTTTAAGCTCGAACTAACTTTGGAATTGAGCACGGAAGTCTGAGCGTTGTATGAAGGAGCGTCAGCTGCAACTGCTGGGTGAGAAACAAATTGAATAGTTCCGATTTACTGCAACAGCCGGATATCGCGCTTACAAAGTTAGGCAACGAGGTGCGAAAACTTAACGAAGAAGGCGCAGAGCTTTCGGCGCTTCAATTTGTTTTGGGCGAAGACAATTTCGCAGCAGACTTAGTACCCCGCAGTCTGATCTTCCTGCTACACCGGATGTTCGGCGCTGACGCTGCGACAGTCAGTGGGCAGCTGCGAAGGCTGACTTCGATGTGCGCTCAGTTTGTGAAGCTCTATGGCGATGGACCTGTCAGCATCTTGCGGGCGCCGGCCCGCATTAACATTCTCGGTGAACATATAGATTACGTTTCCTATTTGCCGACCTCATCCCTTCCCTTCGGCAGCCGCGAGCACGACATGCTAATCCTCTATCGTCGCTCCGCATCAGACTGCGTCCGCGGCGCGTCCACTCTGGATGCTTACACGCCTTTTTCGTTTGCGCTCGCTGAAGGACCTACTGTAAGCACGAGCGGTAATGCCGATGCCGACTGGCTCTTATATCTGTACGAGCACCCAGTCACGACTCCCCACTGGAGCAACTACGTGAAAGGTGCAGCTTTTTTTACGTGCCTTAATTGCGGCGAGCCGGCCTTGCGTGGATTTGATTTTGTCGTTGACTCCAGCATACCGGCTGGTGGCGGCGCGTCCTCTTCGTCGGCGCTGGTGGTACTTACCAGCGCCGCCCTCCGAGATGTCAATAAGCTCCCCTATGCGCCTATGGAGCTGGCGCGCGAAGCATCCAAATCCGAATGGTACGTTGGCACTCGCGGCGGCGCGATGGACCACATCACAATCTGCCTTGCCAAACGGGATCATGCCGTACTCATCTCCTACTTTGACCAACAAGCACGCCACGTTGCCCTTCCGGGAAACCAGTTTCGCTGGATAACTTTCTTTTCTCAGGCCGCAGACAAAGGGCGGGAGGTGATGATCGAATACAACGAGCGCGCCGCCCTCTCGCGGATAGTCATTCCGGCGTTGATCGAGGGATGGAAAGCGAAGCACCCCGAACGATACGCTAAATGGCTATCAGAAATTAGGTCACTTGAAATGGGAGTACCAGGAGCACTCGACGAGATCGAAAGCCTGCTGCAGGAACTACCTCCGACGCTAACGCTCGCTGAACTCGCTATAGAGTATCCAGAAGCTTTTGCGGCTTGTGCTCGATCCTTCCCAATGCTTGTTGCCGAACGCGCCGAACGCCCAGTTCAATTGCAAGCTCGGGCGCTGCATCACATTGGGGAGGTGCGCCGCGTCAAGACGTCCGCGAAGCTTTTGGCGAACTTGTCCAACCCAAATGATGTTCAGCAGGAAGTGGATGCCGCAATGCGCGCGCTTGGCGTTCTCCTGGATCAATCACATGCAAGCCTGCGTGACCTCTACCAGGTAAGCACTCCGGAGGTCGAGCGATTGATCGGAATCATCCGCGCCAGTCCGGGAGTCTACGGAGCTCATCTGATGGGCGGCGGCTTTGGCGGCAATGTGCTGGCCCTGGTCACTAACGATAACGTCCAGTCACTGATTGAACGCGTGCAGGAGGAGTATTACGAACCACAAAACCGTCAGGGTGTTGGCGAAGGATCAGTAATGATCTCAACTCCCGGTGAAGGGCTCGCGCCCATCGACCCTGAAATTGTCTGGCGCGAAGCCATCGAAGAGTTCAACGCCTCAGGCCCAGAGGGAACTCAATATCGCGCCGGCATTAATTCGCTACTCGATAATATTAGTCCTCAAGAAGTGCCCGAAGCACTGTGGCCAGTGATCGTAGCGGCTGGCAAAGGCACTCGCTCTATCGCGTCGGGCCTGGCGGTGCCAAAGCCGCTGGCTCCGATCCTGGATATCCCCGCAATCCTTCATGTTCTGAACAACGTTCGCATCGCCTTCGGAAAAACTCGAAAACCGATTGTGATCGTCTCACCCGAGACGGAGGTTCAGATTCGATCGCTGCTAAAAGAAGACGTCACTTTCGTCGTGCAACCGCAGGCTCTCGGAACTGGCGACGCCGTGCTCTGCGCGCAAGAACAGCTGCACGGATTTCAGGGCCGGGCCCTGATCATCTGGAGCACGCAACCCGTTATTCAACCAGGCACGATGCGACGCTCGTTAAAGCTCGCCGCACTCTTTCCAACTTATGAGATGGTTGTCCCAACTACGTACAAGCCGCAACCATATGCACCCTTGCTGCGCGACGAACGCGGAAGAGTGCAAGCTGCGCGGGAGACACATTTGGAGAAATCGGCTCGGCTGGACTTCGGTGAAACCAATATCGGAATGTTCATGCTTAATAGCGAGGCGATGTTCCGGGCCCTTATCGACCTCAAGCAACAGTATTGGAACGAAACGGACCAGCGCTACGAACTGCCAGGCGGAGAATTGGGTCTTCCCAATGGGCTCATCAATTACTTCGCGGCGAGGCCTCCTGGCGTTTTAGCTTGTCCGATTGCCGACAGTCGCGAAGAGCAGGGCATAAAAAGCCTGGAAGACGTGGCCCGTTGCGAGCGGTTCATCTCCGAATTGACTGAGCAGTAATGTTTAGCCGACCAAAACTCGGCGTCGAACAACCGGTATAGAGTAAGGAGAAACAATGGCAACAGCCGAGCAGAACACTCGCACCAACCGGCGACCGATCAAACACCTGCGCTGGTGGATTGGCGGGCTACTGTTTGCCTCGACTGTCATAAACTACATCGACCGCCAAACCCTGTCCGTGCTTGGTCCTTACCTGAAGATTCAGTACCACTGGAACAATGAACAGTTTGCAATAATCATCATTGCTTTTCGCGTGGCCTATTCATTTGGCCAGACCGTTTCTGGTCGTGTCATCGATCGCGTCGGAACACGCAAAGGTCTCACGGTGACTGTCATTTGGTATTCGATCGCTGCGATGCTCACTTCGCTCGCGGTCGGCTTGCGAAGTTTTGCGGTCTTCCGGTTTCTGTTGGGTGCGGGTGAATCGGCAAACTGGCCGGCGGCGACGAAGGCAGTCTCGGAGTGGTTCCCTAAGCGTGAACGCGGATGGGCCGTAGCTCTCTTCGATAGCGGTTCATCAATTGGAGGCGCGATCGCGCCCCTACTGGTCATTGGCTTGTACAAGTATTTCGATCGTTGGCAACCTGCATTCATCATTACCGGCACCCTGGGATTTTTATGGTTGGGCGCCTGGCGCTGGCTCTATTACCCTCCCGAAAAACATCCTCGTATCAGTGAGGACGAACTAAAAATGATTTTGGACGACCGGGATGAGGAAAGGCCGGCGGAAAAACGCACCGGTCCGCCTTTGTCCTGGAAGGAACTGGTTAAGCTGCCGCAAACCTGGGGCATCATCGCGGCACGCACGATGACTGACCCGATCTGGTTCTTTATCACTGACTGGTTCGCGATCTACCTTGTCGCCAAGGGCATCAATCCTGAGCAAGCTTTGATTGCGTTCTGGATTCCATTCGTAGCGGCGGACCTCGGCAACTTCTTTGGCGGCGGCATGTCGAGTTGGCTGATCCGACGCGGGTGGCCCGTCTTGAGCGCCCGCAAAGCCGTAGTCATTTTCGGCGGACTGGGGATGGCTCTGTTGATTCCAACCATTTTTACTGCCAACCTATTCGCGCTCGCGGGTCTCTTTGCCATATCGACTTTCGCTTACGCGTCGTTCTCGACCATTGCGCTCGTGCTGCCTTCAGATCTTTATCGCAGCGAGTCGGTCGCGACCGTCAGTGGTATGAGCGGAACTGGCGCCGGACTCGGTACTATCATCTAGACCTACTTGATTGGCTATGTGTCAGACCGTTATTCATTCGAGCCAATTTTGATTGCGGCGAGCCTTGTTCCCCTGGTCGGTATGGTTCTGGTGCTGCTGTTAGTACGCGATACTCGGGCGGTGCGCTCTGAGTTCGGAGTTTAGACGAACAAGTAAATCAGTCTATGAAGCCACTTAAGATCGGAATCACCGGCGTGCGCGGGATAGTTGGCGAATCGTTTACGCCCGAATTGGTCGTCGAATTCGCGCAGGCCTTTGGCACCTACATGGACGCCGGGCGCATACTCGTTTGCCGAGACACGCGCCCCTCCGGCTTGATGGTCCAGGCCGGCGTTAATGCCGGTTTACTCGCGGCAGGGTGCGAAGTTATTGATCTGGGAATCTGCACAACTCCGAGTATGCAACTGGCCGTCACCGAACTTGGCGCCGTCGGCGGTATCGCGATCACTGCCGGCCACAATCCCGAGCAATGGAACGCGCTCAAGTTTGTCCGCGGTGACGGGCTCTATTTGAACGCAACCCAGGGCGAAGAGCTGCTCGATATCTATCATCAAGGTGAGTTTCTCAAAACTGGGTGGGAGAAAATCAAGACCAACATCGAAAGTGTGGATCCGACACCGCATCATCTAAAAACACTTGCCGCGGCTTTCGATGTTGAAGCGATCAAAGCAAAACGTTTGACCGTAGCGGTCGACTGCTGCAATGGCGCCTGCGCACGCTTGATCCCTCGATGGCTTGAACTACTGGGTTGCGAAGTGCTGGCTCTGAACGATGATCCGTCCGCGCCTTTTCCCCACTCACCCGAACCGAAGCCGGAAACCATGGCCCAACTCGGCGCAGTAGTTAAGGCTGGCCATGCCGACATCGGCTTCGCTCATGACGCGGATGGAGAGCGGCTCGGGATCGTCACCGAACAAGGTGAACCCCTTTCGGAGGAGTTAACCCTGGCCCTTGCTGCAGAGACACGACTGCAACGGAAGGCCGGCGCAATCGTGACTAATGTTTCGACCAGCAGCGCCGTAGATCAAATTGCATCACGCTATGGCGCCAGCGTCGTGCGCACACCGGTTGGACAGGCTTATGTGTCGGAAGCGATTGTGGAGCACCAGGCCGTACTTGGTGGCGAAGGCAGCGGCGGCATCGCTGTTCCGGAAGTGCATCCAACGCACGACAGCGCTGCAGCTATCGGTCTGATCCTCGAGCGCTTGGCGCGCGATGGCGAAGTTGTTTCCGATTTCGTCAGCCAACTCCCGCGCCTCACCATGATCAAGCACAACATTCAGCTCGAGCCAAACCGTCTCTATTCCATGCTTCAAAGTTTCCGTCTCATCGTTGAGCGGGAACAGCTGGTTTACGATCTTACTGATGGAATAAAAGTGACCTTGCCTGACGGTTGGGTGCACGCGCGCGTTTCAAACACCGAGTCAATGATTCGGCTGATAGTCGAAGCAGCAGAAGGTTCGCGGGCGCGGCAGTTGTTAGAGTGGGCGCGCGACCGATTAAGAAAATGATGGTTTGAGCTTTAAACTTTGTGCTTTGAACTTTGTGCTTTGAGCTTTCTACCTTGAACTTGTTGGGTTCAAGTTTGAGTGCGACAGTCAAACCCGGAGGGTTGCCAGAAAGTAGCCGGTGGTCGTAGCGAAGCGAAGACCACCGGTCAAGGCAGAGGAAGGCGGCACCCCGACGGGGTGCTAGATGAGAACGGCCTGCAGGAGATTCTGTTTGAAACTCTCGCACCCCGCCGGGGCGCAATTCTTTTTTGATTTGTCCCGGTGGTTTTCGCTTCGCTTCAACCACCGGCTACTCTCTGACAGCCCTCCGGGCTGGTGAAAATACAAAGTACAAAGTTCTAACCCAAATTTATGCGAGCCATACCAACTCTAAAAATCAGCATTTCCGGCGTCCGGGGCGTAATCGGAGATTCGCTGTCACCAACTCTATTAACGCGATTTGCCGAGGCTTTCGGTACCTATGTTGGTTCGGGCCGGATCGTCATTGGGCGTGATCCGCGGACCTCAGGCGAAATGGTTAAGCAAGCCGTTATAGCCGGATTGCTCTCGAGTGGCTGCCGCGTAGTGGACGTGGGCATGTGCCCGGTGCCGACGGTGCAGATGATGGTACGCCGTTACGATGCGCAAGGCGGGCTCGCAATTACAGCTAGCCATAATCCCGCCGAATGGAACGCATTAAAGTTCGTTGGACCCGACGGATTGTTTCTTGGCGCCGGTTCGGCTCGCGAGATGCTCGACATCTACCACCAGGGGGAATACACCAAAGTTGTCGGCGCCGAGATGCGCGGAGTCGAAGTCCTGTCAGGCGCTACTGATATACACATAAA
>Ga0134126_10001052_pt1 | contig 34951 bp, 33 predicted proteins | sample KB31752_FD_96881 | JGI IMG/M metagenome (GOLD analysis project Ga0134126, IMG submission 96881) | Terrestrial soil microbial communities with excess Nitrogen fertilizer from Kellogg Biological Station, Michigan, USA - KB3-175-2 | ecosystem: Environmental > Terrestrial > Soil > Unclassified ...
ACACCGCCTACCACGAGGAGTACGGCGGGGTGGTCCTCACCCACGAGGAGAGCCGCCAGATCGTCGGCTGCCTCGGGACCCACAAGGCCGCCGTCCTGCGCAACCACGGCCTGCTCACCGTCGGGGGGACGGTGGAGGAGATGGTGTGGTGGTTCCTGGCCCTGGAGAAGGTGTGCAAGGTCCAGCTGACCGCCCAGGCGGCCGGGCCGCTCCGGGTCCTCGACGAGGAGGTGGCGTCGGCGGCGGCGGCCCTCAACGGCACGCCACAGGCGGCGCTGGTGAACGCCAAGCCCCTCTTCGAGTGGATCGACGCCGTCGAACCCGACGCCTTCGACGAGTGAACGTGACCGACCAGTCGCCCCGGACGGACCGGGGACGGAGAAAGTGGAGGCGATGCGACCGATAGTGATCCCGACGCGGTGTCGCGGGAACAAGGTGTGCGAGGGGTTGGCGCCCGAGGTGTTCCAGGTCGACGACCACGGCATGGCGTGGGTGGTGGACGAGGACCCACCGGAGGAGCTGTACGGGCGGGTCCGCGACGCCGTCTACCGGTGCCCGGCGAAGGCCCTGATGGTGGACGATGGGTAGCCCGGTGGTGCCCGACGACTCCTTGGCGGACGGCGCGCTGGCCTTCGAGCCGTTCACCCTGCCCGACGACGGCTACCGCGAGCACCTCCTCGCCCTCCTCGCCCTGCAGGCCGCCCCGGTGTGGTCGGTCGGGCAGCAGGTGGCGTACCAGGAGCACGTCATGGCCGGGCCGACCCTCGAGCACTGGGTCCGGGTGTCGGGAGCCTGGGCGGAGGTGGAGCGGAACATCTGGGAGCTGAACGGCCTCCTCGACCACCTCGGGGTGGACTCCTGGGAGGGCCTTCCCGGGGCGGCCGCCGACGGGGCCGCCGTGGCCGCGGCCGCCGGGTCCTGGATCGACCTGCTGCTGGCCGAACAGGTCGCCGACGGCCTGGGAGCGGCGATGGCCCGGGCCTGCGTCGACTCGTCGTACGCCCCGCTGGCCCGGACGGCCCGCCTCCTCGCCTACGGCAAGGCCGGATCGCAGGCGTCCGGCGTGGTGGGCCTGCGGGAGATCCTCGTCGAGGGGCAGGCCCCCCGCTCGGAGGTCGAGGACCGGGCCGCCGTGTGGCTGGACCTGGTCGGCACCTGGGCCGCTCGGTACGACGACGCCCAGTCGGCCGACGGCTTCGGCCGGGGGCTGGCCCTGCGCTTCGACGCCACCGCCGAGCTGGCGGCGATCAAGACCGAACTGGACGGACTACTGGAGGCCGCACGATGAGCGTCACCGCACCTGCCCGACCCGAGCGGAAGTACCCCCCGCTCCACTTCGAGGCCCACGACGACATGCCCGAGGACTACCGCAAGATGGTCCTCCGGCTCCTGCGGGAGACCAACGAGATCGGGTCGGTGCCGACCTGCTACCAGCAGATGAAGGCCATGACCGGGAACGTCCGGCTGGCGCCCGACCCGGTCTCCCGGGTCAGGATCGTCGAGTTCTTCGCCGACGAGATGCGGCACCAGAAGATCTTCGACGGCGTGGTCCGGGCGATGGGGGTGGTGCCCGACGACGACTTCGTGTCGAGCATCGACGGCCTCAACGCCACGGCGGCCATCCACGACTGGATCGACCTGGCCCTCTTGAACACCTTCATCGACCGCGTCGGTGGCTTCCAGCTGCTCGACTACGCCGACTCCAGCTTCGCCCCGCTGTCCCGCACCGGGGTGGCCGTGGCCAAGGACGAGTTCGGGCACTGCGCCATGGGCTACCAGCACCTCCGGGAGATCTGCGAGACGGAGGACGGCCGCCGGGCGGCCACCGAGCGGATGCCGAAGTGGTACGGGTTGGCCCTCGACATGTTCGGCACGTCGTCGGGGACGCGGCAGTGGAAGTACATCGAGTACGGCCTCAAGTCGAAGTCGAACGAGGAGCTCCGCCAGGAGTTCATCGTCCACATCGGCCCGTACTTCGAAGCGATCGGCCTGGAGCAGCCGGCCCCCGACGCCGTGCCGCGGAAGTACAACTGATGGCCGCAGCCGCCGAGGCCCCCGAGGGGGTCGAGCGGGGCCCGGTCCGCGCCGTCGGCACCACCGAGATCGACGACTACCTCTCGGTGGCCTATGCCCGCCTCCTCGGGCTGGGCGACCCGCTCCAGACCGACGTCAAGGAGGCCCGGGCGGCCGGGTACCGGAACGTGCTGGTGCCCGAGGGGCAGCTGTTCCTGGCCACCCGGGTCGGCGACGGCGATGCGCCGAGGGACGCCGTCGGCCTGCCGGAGGGGTTCGGCTCGGTCGTCACCGGCCTCGCCACCGACTTCTTGAAGCCGGTGGAGGCCGGCCAGCCGTTCACCGTGCGGGTCCGTCGGCTGCCGGCCCCGGCCCCGCCGAGCGGCCGGGTGAAGGAGTACCACCAGCTCGAGTACGAGCTGACCGACATCGACGGCGAGGTGGCCGTACGGCAGCGGTTGACCGTGGCCGAGCTGAGGACGCCGAGCTGAGCACGTAGGGCCGAGCTGGCACCGGTGGCCGCAGGGGGGGGCAGGCGGACGACCACCGGGCCGGAGGGGAGGGGACGGGTTTGCAGACCGCACAGGAGTTGGCGCCGACGCATCCGGCCGGGATCGTGGCGGCGCGCGACCGCGACCCGGCGCGGATCGCCGTCCGCTTCCCCGAGGGCGACGGCTGGTCGACGTGGACCAGGGACGACCTGGCCGCGGCCGTCGGCCGCCGGGTCGACGGGCTCCGCCGGGCCGGGCTCCGACCGGGCGACCGGGTGGGGGTGGTCGGGCCGACCACCGTGGACTGGTTGGCCGCCGGCTACGCCGTGCAGGCCGCCGGTGGGGTGCTGGTCGGCGCCTATCCCACGTCGGCACCGGGGCAACTGCGCTACGTGTTCGGCCATTCGGGCTGCCGGATCGTGTTCGCCGCCACCGTCGTCCTCGACCGGCTACGGGAAGTGGTGGCCGACCTGCCCGACCTCGAACGGGTCGTCGTCCTCGACGGCCCCGCCCCGGCCGGTGCCGGCGGGATCGTCGTCCAGGGCATCGACGACTTCCTGGACGGAGCCGCCACCGGGGACGACGCCGTCGCCGTGTTGGCCGGCGCCGTGGAGGAGCTGGACCCCGAGGGACTGTGCTCGATCGTCTACACGTCGGGGACCACGGGGGACCCGAAGGGGGCGATGCACAGCTTCCGGACCATCGCCCAGGTGGCCGACACGGTGGCCCCGGCCATGGGGTACACCGAGGACGACGAGTACGTCGTCCACCTCCCGTTCAACCACCTCGCCGAGCAGACCTACGGCCTGGTTCTCGGCGCCCACCTCGGCTGGACGCTGAACTTCGCCCGGTCACCGGCCACCCTCCTCGACGACCTCCCGGACCTGCGGCCGACGGTCATGTTCGGGGTGCCCCGGGTCTTCGAGAAGGTCCGCTCGGCCGTCGTCGAGGCGAACCTGCGCGGCGGGCCGACCGACGGGCACCCGTTGGCCGACTTCGGGCTGGACCGGCTGCGGGTCATGGTCTGCGGCGGGGCCCCGCTGACACCGGAGATGGTCGACTTCTTCGGCGTGCACGGCGTGAAGATGGTCAACTCGTACGGGATGACCGAGGGCAACGCCATCGCCACCGCCTGGGACCGGCCGCCGCGCGGGGACACCTGCGGGGCGCCGCTGCCCCGGGTCGAGATCCGCCTGGACGCCGACGGCGAGGTGCTGGTCCGCAGCCGCGGGGTCTGCCTCGGATACTTCCGGGACGACGCCGCCACCGCCGCCCTGTTCACCGACGACGGCTACGTCCGCACCGGCGACCTCGGCGAGGTCACCGCCGAAGGAGAGCTGCGGTTGGTCGGTCGGAAGAAGGAGATCATCATCACCGCCGGGGGGAAGAACATGAGCCCGGCGATGATCGAGCACGAGCTGACCCGGAGCCCGTTCGTCAACCAGGCGGTGGTCGTCGGGAACGGCCGGCGGTACCTGGTGGCCGTCCTCGAGCCGGCCACCGAGGTCGTGGCCGAGCACCTGGCCCGGGTGGACCCCCCGGCACCGGCCGGAGGCTACGAGGACGTGGTGGCCGACCCCCGGCTGGCCGGGTTCTTGGAGGAGGCGGTGGCGGCGGCCAACGCCAACCTGTCACAGCCGGAGCAGGTGAAACGGTGGGCGGTGCTGCCCCACCGGTTCGAACCGGGCGACCCGGTGCTCACCCCGACCATGAAGATCCGGCGCACCGAGCTCGAGGTGCGCCTGGCCGAGCTGATAGAGGAGCTGTACCGATGAACGACGTGACGATCACCGGAGCCGGGATGATCCGCTTCGGCAAGTTCCCCGAGCAGACCCTGGGCGAGCTCACCGCCGGGGCCGTGACGGCGGCGCTCGACGACGCCGGGGTGGCGCCCGAGCAGGTCGAGGCGGTGTTCTTCGCCAATTCGGTGGCCGGCATCGTCACCGGGCAGGAGTCCATCCGCGGCCAGACGGCGCTGCGGCGGTTGGGCCTCCTCGGCCGTCCGGTGTTCAACGTCGAGAACGCCTGCGCCAGCGGCTCGTCCGCCCTCTACCTGGCCCGCCTGGGCGTGGCCGCCGGGCAGTGGGGGACGGTGCTGGTGGTCGGGGCCGAGAAGATGGCCCATCCCGACCGGACCGTCACCTACCGGGCCCTCGAGGCGGCCTCCGACCTGTCCGACCGAGACGGGGAGAGCGACTACAGCGGGTCGATCTTCATGGAGATCTACGCCGACCACGTGAAGGAGTCGATGAAGGCCACCGGCGCCACCCAGGAGGACCTGGCGTGGATCGCCGTCAAGAACCGCCAGCACGCCGCCTGGAACCCGATGGCCCAGTACCGGTCGACGGTCACCCTGGAGGAGGTCCTCGGCTCCGGTGAGGTGGCGTGGCCGCTGACCCGGTTCATGTGCTCCCCGATCGGCGACGGGGCGGCGGCGGTGGTGCTCTCGGGGGAGGCCGCCGACTCGTCGGGGGCGGGACGGCGCGCCGTCCCGTACCTGGGCACCGGGTTCTCGTCCGGTGACCCGATCGGCGACGGCGGCGAGCACCTCCCGGCGGTGCGCCGGGCGGCCGCCCTCGCCTACGAGCAGGCCGGCGTCGGTCCCGACGACATCTCGGTGGCCGAGGTCCACGATGCCGCCGCTCCGGCGGAGATGGACAGCTACGAGGGCCTCGGTCTCTGCGAGGCGGGTGACGGCATCCGGTTGGTCCGGGAGCGGGCGACCGCCATCGGCGGCCCCATCCCGGTGAACACCAGCGGTGGCCTCGTCGGGCGTGGTCACCCCATCGGCGCCACCGGGGTGGCCCAGGTGGTGGAGCTGGTCCTGCAGCTGCGCGGGGAAGCCGGCGAGCGCCAGGTCGGGGGCGCCCGGATCGGGGTGGCCCAGAACGCCGGCGGCGACGTCGGGTCGGTGGGAGCGGCGTCGGCGGTCCACGTCCTCGGGGCCCCTGCCGGTGCCTGAGGGTCCGGCCCCGGTCCGGGTGGCCCGGGACGGGGCGGTGGCGACGGTGGTCATCGACCGCCCGGACCGGCGGAACGCCCTCCGTCCCCAGGACATCGCCGTCCTGGTCGCCGAGCTCGACGCCGTCGACCGCGACCAGGGGGTCCGGGCGGTGGTCCTCGGCGGGGCCGGTGGTGTGCTCTGTGCCGGCGGCGACCTGGCCGGCGACGTCGCCGAGGGCCCGGCGGGGGCCGTCCGGTACCTGTCGGAGTTCCACCGCCTCCTCCGCTCGCTGTTGCAGATGATCGTGCCGGTGGTGGTGGTGCTGGAGGGGGCGGCCGTCGGCGCCGGGGCATCGCTGGCCCTGGCGGCCGACGTCTGCGTGGCCGACCCGCAGAGCCGCATCGCCCTGCCGTTCGTCCACCGCGGCATCGTCGCCGACAGCGGCCTCGGCCTGCTGCTGGCCCGGCAGATCGGCCTGGCCCGGACCAAGGTGCTGCTGCTCGGCGGGCGGCCGCTGTCGGCCGAGCGGGCGGTCGAACTGGGACTCATCGCCGAGGTGGACCCCGACCCCTGGGGGGCGGCCCGGCGGTGGGCCGGCGAGCTGGCCGCCGGGCCGCCGGTGGCGACGGCGTCCATCAAGCGGTTGGTGAACCAGGCCGTCCTCGCCGACCTCGAGCCGTACCTGGCCCACGAGCTGGCGGCGGCCAGTGCCTCGATGGGCACCGACGAGCCCGGCGAGGGCATCGCCGCCTTCTTGGAGAAGCGACCGCCGGATTTCAGCGGGAGCCACCATGGGTGAGCCGGTCGACCTCGACGATCCCCTCGCCGGGCTGGTCATCGCCACCGGCGACGCCATGTCGGCCGTCACCCTCAGCGGGCTGATCGTCGACTGGAACGAGGCGGCCGAGGAGCAGCTGCACATCCCCCGGGAGGACGCCATCGGGGTCTACCTGGCGGACATCACCGCCGACCCGGAGTGCAGCGACGCCCTGTGGGGCCACCACGTCACCATGGTGGGTGCCCACCTGAGCGGGAACCCCCCGGTCCGCCACATCCTCGAGACCAGGGACCGGCTGGGCCATCCGGTCCGCCTGCACGTCAGCTCCATGCTCATCCGCCGCAACCGCGACCGGCCGGTGCTGGTGTTCACCCACACGACCGAGCACCTGGGGGCCGACTACAAGCTCCGGCTGCCGCCGCCCTTGGGGCTCACCCAACGGGAGTGGGAGGTAGTGTCGCTGATGATGACCGGTCGGGGCACCGGCGAGATCGCCCACCACCTCGGCATCACCTACGCCACCGTCCGGGCGCACATCCGCAACATCTTCGTGGCCCTGGACGCCAATTCCCGTACCCAGGCGCTGATGCGGGTGTGGGCCCGCTTCGGCACCCCGTCGATGGAGACCTGAACGTGACCCATCCCCTTCGTGGGGCCAGTGCCATCGTCGGCCAAGCCGACATCGTGTCGTCGTCGGGGGTCCTCGACCTGTGGGGCCGCCCCCTCCACTCCGCCGTGGCCCGGGCGGCGCTGGACGACGCCGGCCTGACGTTCGCCGACGTCGACGGCCTGGCGGCCACCGGCACCCTGATGGCGTCGAGCGAGCTCGGCGAGCACCTGGGCATCGACCCCCGGTGGACCGACACCACGATGACCGGCGGGTCGAGCTTCGAGGTCCTGGTGCAGCACGCGGCGGCGGCCATCGCCACGGGCCTGGCCGAGGTGGTGCTCATCGTCTACGGGGAGACCCCCCGGGGGGACCGCCAACGGGGGGCCTGGACCGAGGTGCCGTACTGGCTGCAGCGCGACAGCCCCATCGCCGAGTGGGAGGGACCGTACGGGCTGCGCCAGCCCCTCGGCCCGTACGCCCTGGCCACCAGTCGCCACATGGCCCTCTACGGGACCACGTCGGCCCAGCTCGCCCAGATCGCCGTGTCGACCCGGCAGTGGGCCGCCCTCAACCCCGACGCCAAGCTGCGCGACCCGATCACCGTGGCCGACGTCGTCGACTCGCCGTTCGAGGTGGAACCGCTCCACCGGCTCGACTGCTGCCTGGTCACCGACGGGGCCGGGGCGGTGGTGATGACCTCGGCGGCGCGGGCCACCGACCTCCGCCACCGACCGGCCTGGGTCCTCGGCGCCGCCACCCGGCACTCCCATGCCCTGCTCATCTCGGAGATGCCGGACCTCACCACCACCGCCGGCCGGGAGTCGGCCCGGGAGGCCTTCGCCATGGCCGGGGTCGGCCCGGACGACGTCGACGCCGCCATGCTCTACGACAGCTTCACCATCACGGCCCTCCTGCACCTGGAGGACCTCGGGTTCTGCGCCAAGGGAGAGGGGGGACCGTTCGTGGAGGACGGCAAGCTCGGACCGGGAGGCGCCCTGCCGGTCAACACCAACGGTGGCGGCCTCTCGTACACCCACCCGGGGATGTACGGGATGTTCCTCCTCACCGAGGCCGCCCGGCAGGTCAGCGGGACGGCTGGGGACCGGCAGGTGCCCGGGGCCGAGGTCGTCGTCGCCCACGGGTGCGGCGCCGTGCTGTCGGCCTTCGGCACGGTGGTGCTCGGGTCGGAGCGGACATGACCGCCCCCTGGGACCCGCCCCCGTTCGAACCGATGGTCCGGTTCTGGGAGGCCGCCGACCGCCATGTTCTGTCGGCGCCGTGGTGCGACCGGTGCCAGCAGCCGGTCCTCTACCCCCGGGAGCTCTGCAACCGCTGCCAGCAGCCGGTGGCCGGGTGGCGGGACCTCTCGGGACGGGGCACGGTCTACGCCTTCGGGGTCGAGCACCGGGCCTGGACGCAGGCGCCCGGCCTGGAGCCGCCGTACGTGGTGGCGCTGGTGGAGCTCGACGAAGGGGGGCGGCTCCTCACCAACATCGTCGGCGACCCCGGGGCGGTCCGGGTCGGGGCACCGGTCGAGGTGCGGTGGGAGCCGGGCCCCGGGGAGCGGACGGTGCCCCGGTTCGCCCTGAGTGGTCCGTGATGGCCGGGACATGATCCACACGCGCCAGGCCTCGGTCCAGATCTACGACACCGACGCCTCGGGCCTCATCTTCTTCGCCGCGCCCCTCCGGTGGTTCGCCGAAGGGGAGGAGGAGTTCATGACCCGGTTCGGCCTCCTCGAGGTGCTGGGGCACCGTCGGGACTTCGCCGACGCCGGCCCGATGGCCCCCACCCGGGCCTACGAGGTCTCCCTCGACCGGCCACTGCGGTTCCGGGACTGCTTCGAGCAGCGGACGTGGATCAGCGAGGTGGGGACCACCAGCTACGCCATCAGCCACCTCATCGCCGTGGACGGGGAACCCCGGGTGCAGGGGACCGTGCGCCGGGTGACGGTGGCCGAGGGGCCGGACGGCACGCTGGTACCGGTGCCGGCGGCCGAGGCCCTCCGGAGCTGGGTGTCGACCGGGGCTCAGAAGGCGTAGCGGGTCGGCGGGTCGGCGGCGCTGCGCATCCAGTCGACGCAGGCCCGCTCGAGGTCGTGGACCTCCTCGGCCACCACCGGTCCACCGGCCGGTAGCTCGCGCCACATCTCCGCCGCCCGGACGTAGCCGTCACCGAGCTGGTCGATGCGCTCGTCGTCGATCTCGTCGGCGACGTCGATGAGGTACGCCCCGACGGCGCTGCGCGTCCGGGCGACGTGGTCGAAGGCCGTGGCCAACCAGGCCGTCGACCGGCCCTCGAGGCCCTTCAGCACCGACCAGTCGACCGCCGGTCCCACTTCGGAGGCGAGCCGGCCGGCCGTCGTCCGCAGGACGTCGCGGAGGCGGGCCACCCGGGTGGCCCGGTCGTAGGCGGGGCGGGTCCCGGCAACGACGGTCATGACGTCGGGGAACCCGACGGCCGCTCCCGAGGTCACCGGCAGGCCGACCGGGCCCGTGCCGATCATGCCGTCGCCGGCCGCGTCCCAGGCTTCCGGGCAGAGCCGGAAGGCACCGGGGGACGAAGAGGCGTGTTCGGGCGCCACTGGCTCCAGGCGACCACCGAGACACTCGGCCCCGTCGGCGGCCACCGACGGGGCCAGCCCACTCAGGAACAGGGCGCCGGACGGGCCGACGGTCACCCGGAAGGCCAGGGCGAGGGGCAGGCCGACCACCTCGCCCACGGTGGCGCCGAGGGCGTCGGCGACCAGCTGGGGAAGGTAGTGGACGTCGGCCAGGTCCACGGCGGTGGGCTCAGCGGGCATGGCCGTCTCCCCGGTCGACCCGGAGGGAACCCGTGGCCACCGTCCGGCCGTCGGACCCCGGTTCGGGCGCGGCGGTGATGGTCAGCGCCGCCTGGTCGCCGTCCCAGGCGTAGTCGATCCGGATGTGCTCGTCGAGCAGTACCGGCGACGTGAACCGGAGGTCGATCGTCCCGAGCCGGGCCCGCCCCCGTGTGCCCAGCCCCTCCAGGCGCTCGGCCACGTCGGCGGTCACCCATCCCTGGAGGAGGGTACCCGGGGCGATCACCCCGGGGAGCCCCGTCGCCGTGGCGAAGCCGTGGTCGTAGTGGGCCGGATTGAAGTCGTTGAGCAACGTGGCCAGTCGGACGCATAGCTCACTGGTCACCGGCCCGTGGACGCACGAGATGTGCTCGGGCTCCGTCGATGTCGGCACGGCACCTCCGTCCGCTCCCTCCGCCGGTCCCACGTGGGGACCGGGCGCCGCCTGCGTTCTCTTGCAGCGTTCCACCACGGCGTCTGGGCACAGAGTCTCCGGCAAGCCCCCGTTGCCGGCAATAGTCCGTTTGACGGAGGGGTGACCTAGATCACTTGGACGATTGACCCTTTCGGCTCATGTCGAGACGATGTCGTCAATCGGCAACGCAGTGCTCATCCGACCGAAAGGCGGGACCGGGGACGGTCGGGGGGGCTGGGGCCACAGGGGTTGGGGCGACAGGGGAGGGAACGTGCGTCGAATCGCAGGACCGAGGTGATGTCCGTCCCTCGTCCCGACCAGCCGCTCGTCCGTGTCCGGGGGCTCACCAAGACCTTCAGCGGCCAGACGGCCCTGCGCGACGTCGACCTGGACATCACACGGGGGGAGATCCACGCCCTGGTGGGGCAGAACGGCTCCGGCAAGTCAACCCTCATCAAGGTCCTCGCCGGCTACCACCTCCCCGACGCCGGTGAGGTGGCGGTGGACGGGGACCCCCTCGAGTTCGGCTCCGCCGCCCACGCCCGGGCCGCCGGCATCCGGTTCGTGCACCAGGACCTCGGGCTGGTGGACTCGCTGGACACCGTCGACAACCTGGCCCTCGGGGTCGGGTTCCACGAGGGGCGGCGGCGCTGGCAGGTCTCCTGGAAGGCCGAGCGCCGCCGGGCCACCGCCATGCTGTCGGCGTTCGGCTACGACGTCGACGTCCGCCGCCAACTGGCCGAGCTGTCGGTGTCCGAGCAGGCGGCCGTGGCCATCGTCCGGGCGATGGGGGTCGACGGGGAGCCGATCAAGCTGCTGGTCCTCGACGAGCCGACCGCGCCGATGTCCGCCTTCGAGGTCGGCCGGCTCGCCAACGCCGTCAAGGCCGTCCGGGACCGGGGGACCGCCGTGCTGTTCGTCAGCCACCGGCTCGCCGAGGTCTTCGACCTGGCCGACCGCATCACGGTCATCCGGGACGGCGAGATCGTGATGACGGTGGCCGCCGGTGACACCAACCACGATCACCTCGTCGAGCGCATGCTCGGTCGGGCCCTGACCATGGGGGTGCCGCAGACGGCGTCGGCGGTGACCCATCCGGAGGGGCCGCACCCGGCTGGCACCACCATCCTCGAGGCCGGCGACCTCGGCGGCCATGTCGTCGACGGGTTCGACCTGGCCGTCCGGTCCGGCGAGACCGTCGGGATCGCCGGGATCGCCGGCTCCGGTCGCGACGAGCTGGCCGGCCTGCTCTGGGGGGCGGTGCCCCGCCGCGGCACGGTCGCCGTCGACGGCCAACCGGTGAAGTCGGCCAGCCCGGAGGCGGCGCGGCGGTCGGGCATCGGGTTCGTCCCGGCGAACCGGAAGGCCAACGGCATCGTCGACACGCTGTGCGTCCGGGAGAACCTCACCTTCCCGGACCTGGGCTCCTGCCGCCGCACCATCCGCATCAGCAAGCGCCAGGAGCTGGAGGAGACCCGGGAGTGGTTGCGGCTCCTCGGCGTGCAGCCGGCCGATCCCGAGGCCGAGATCCTCACCCTCAGCGGCGGCAACCAGCAGAAGGTCGTCCTCGGCCGGGCCCTGCGGTTGGCGCCGAAGGTGCTCGTCCTCGACGAGCCCACCCAGGGGGTCGACCTCGGGGCGAAGGAGCAGCTCTACACCCTCATCCGGGAGCGGGCGGCCCAAGGGGTGGCGTTCGTCGTCTGCTCTTCGGACAGCGGTGACCTGGTGGCCCTCTGCGACCGGGTCCTCGTGCTGCGCGAGGGCCGGGTGGCCAAGGTGCTGCACCGCCGCGACCTCACCGTGGAGGCCATCGACCGGGCCTGTGTGGAGGCGGTGGCGGCGTGACGGTCGACCAGCAACCCCCCGTCCTGGTGTCCGACGGTGGCGGCGCCGGCACCCCGGTCGGGGCCTCCCCGCACCGGCGCCGGCGGATCAGGCTCGGGATGGACCGGTTCAGCGGCCTCTACGCCTGGGCCCTGATCATCATCGTCTTCGCCATCTGGACCCCGGACACCTTCCTCACCACCGTCACGGTGAAGACCATCGCCAGCAACCAGGCCATCACCGGGATCCTGGCGGTGGCCCTGGTCGTCCCGCTGGCCGCCGGGGCGGTGGACCTCTCGGTGGCCACAGCCGCCGGGGCCTGCTCGGTGTTCATCGCCGTGCTCCAGGTGTCCTTCGGCATCCCGACGGTCCTGGCCATCATCATCACGCTGTGCCTGGGCCTGGTGATCGGGCTGGTCAACGGGTTCGTGGTGGTCAACCTCCGGATCAACTCGTTCATCGCCACCCTGGCCACCGGTTCGCTGCTCAGTGCCCTGGCGATATGGATGTCCAAGAACCAACAGGTCCAGGGGATCTCGAGCAGCCTCACCAAGGTCGGGCAGGGGACCCTGGCCGGCATCCCGCTGCCATTCGTCTATCTCATCGTCCTGTCGGCCTTCGTCTGGTTCGCCCTCGAGCACATGCCGGTGGGCCGGTACCTGTACGCCATCGGTGGCAACCCCGAGGCCACGCGTCTGGCCGGGATGCGCAACGGCCTGTACACCCGGATCGCCTTCTTGGTGTCCGGGTTCCTGGCCGCGGTGGCCGGCATCGTCCTCACCGGGGTGATCGGGGTGGCGTCGGCCCCGACGGCGCCGCCGTACCTGCTGCCGGCGTTCGCCGCCGTCTTCTTGGGGTCGACCCAGATCGTGAAGGGCCGGGCCAACGTGCTGGGCACGTTGGTGGCGGTCTTCCTGCTCGGTACCGGCATCAAGGGCTTGGAGCTGGTGTCGGCCGGCCCATGGGTGAACGGGGCGTTCAACGGGATCGCCCTGATCGTCGCCGTCGGGCTGGCGGTGTCCCGGGGCCGCGGCTCCATCGAACGGATCGGTTGAGGACAACAGGTGCAGGGAGATGTACGGAAGGGCCGCCCGATGGCGGTGATGGTGACCATGTCGAGGAGGGGAGTGCAGTGAACGCAAGGAGAGCGACGAGAGGGTTCCGCCTGGTGGCCACGGCCGCGGTCGGTGGGGCCCTGTTGGTGTCCACGGTCGGCACGTTGGGGGCGGTGGCGGCCAACTCTGGGAAGGCCCGGGCGGCGGCCCTGGTGAAGAAGTACTCACCGGTGCCCAGCGCCAAGAGCATCGTGGGGGTGACCCCGTTCACCAAGCGGCCGCCGACGGGGAAGACGATCGCCTACATCAACTGCGGGGTGGCCCCGTGCTCGACGAAGTTCTCGCCGGGCATCCACGCCGCCGCCGCCGTGCTGGGGTGGACGGCGAAGGACTACAACTACACACCGGCCAACCCGGTGACGCTGCAGTCCGCCATCCAGTCGGCCATCAACGACAACGTGACGGCCATCGTGGCCACCGCCGGCCAGCCGACGGTGACGATCACCGGGCAGAAGGCGGCCAAGGCCAAGGGGATCATCTGGATCAACGGGTTCGGCGCCGGTACATGGAAGGCCACAACAACGGTGACAGCCGGCCTGTTCTACGGCCCGGTGGAGGGCCAGTTCGACGGCACCCTGATGGCCGCCTACCTGGCCCAACAGTCGGCGAAGGGTCCGGTCCACACCGCCCTGCTCCGGGTGAAGGCGTTCGACTCGGTCCACCTGCCCAAGATCGTCGGCCTGAAGAAGGGGCTCGCCACCATGTGCAAGGCGTGCACCTACACAGAGATCACAGAGTCGGCGGAGCAGCAGATCGGCAACCAGAGCTCCAGCGTGGTGGTCTCGTACCTGCAGGCCCATCCGACAATCAACTACATCATCTTCGAGTCCGGGCAGCCGGCGGCGGGGATCCAGGCGGCGCTGGCCACGGCCGGTCTCTCCAGCAAGGTGAAGGTCGTCGGCTTCGCCCCGACAGACCCGCAGATCTCGTCGGTGGCCAAGGGCACAGAGGACATGTGGGTCTACGAGTGCGACACCTGTGCCGGCTGGTACTTCGCCGACGCCGCCGCCCTCATCCTGGCGAAGAAGCCGGTGACAACAATCACCAGCGTGCCGCTGCCCACCCAGGTCGCCACCAAGCAGTCGGTACCGGCCACACCGCCCATTCCCTACGCCTTCCCGACGACAAGCCAGCTGAAGGCCAAGTTCAGCGCCATCTGGCGGATCGCCAGCTAGGAGCCGACGGATGTTCGACCACCGGGCGTTCGGCCGGGTGCGGCCGCCGACGGCCGAGCAGCTGACCCGGTACGCCACCGCGCACCGGCTGGACCTCGACGACGACGAGCGGGCCGTGATGGCCGGGGCGGTCGCCGGCTTGATGGCCGGGTTCGACCGGATCGACGAGCTCGACGACGGCGCCGAGGCCAGCCGGCACCCGGTCCGCGACCCCGGCGGCCCGCCGCCGGCCGGCGAGGACCCCTTCAACGCCTTCATCCGGCTGTGCCGGGTGGAGGGGAGCCCGTCGGGCCGGCTGGCCGGGTGCCGGGTGGCGGTGAAGGACTGCATCGCCGTGGCCGGCGTCCCGATGACCAACGGCGGCCGGCGCCAGCCGGTGTGGACCCCCGACGAGGACGCCATCGTGGTCGAGCGGATCCTCGACGAGGGGGCCGTGGTCGTCGGGAAGGCCAACCTCGAGGACATGGCCCTGGGCCTGGGGGAGGGCTCGGCCTTCGGTGCCGCCCGCAACCCCCTGAACCCCCGGTTCTCGACTGGCGGGTCCTCCAGCGGGTCGGCAGCGGCGGTGGCCGGTGGGGCGGCCGACATGGCGCTCGGCACCGACGACGCCGGCAGCGTCCGCATCCCGGCAGCCTGGTGCGGCATCGTCGGGATGAAGGCCACCTACGGCCTGGTCCCCACGTACGGGATGGCCTACTTCGACCCGTCGCTCGACCACATCGGGCCGATGACGGAGACGGTGGCCGACAACGCCCTCCTCCTCGACGTCCTCGCCGGACCGGACCCGCGGGACCGGGCCTGGGGGGGCCGGGGCCCAGCGGGCAGCTACACCGCCGCCCTCGGCGAGCCGGTGGGTGGCCTGCGGGTGGGGGTCCTCCGGGAGGCCGTGGACAGCCCGCTGCTCACCGCCGAGATCGCCGAGAGCTTCGACCGGGCGTGCCGGCAGCTCGAGTCACTCGGTTGCGTCGTCGAGCCGGTGACCGTCCCGATGTGGCCGGAGTCCCTCACCGTCGAGCTGGCAGTGATGGTGGCGGGCCTGCACGCCAGCGCGGCCACGTTCGGCCAGGGCGCCGGGCACCGGGGCCGTATGAGCGTGGGCGCCACCGCCGTCAACGCCGTCCAGGCCCGGCTGTCCACGGGGGACTACCCACCGTTCATGAAGGCCGTCCTGCTGACCGGCGACCACCTGAAGAAGGAGTACCTCGGGGTCCACTTCGCCCGGGCCCAGAACCTCCGCCTCGCCCTCACCCGCCAGGTCGACGACGCCCTGGCCGGGGTCGACGTCCTCGTGACCCCGACCACCCCCAACCCGCCGTTCGAGTTGCTCGACCGGCCGGCGGGGGCCGGAGAGATGTTGGGCCGGATGCACGGGACAGCGGCGGCGAACACCTGCCCCCTCGACCTCACCGGCCACCCGGCCATCACCGTGCCCTGTGGCGTCGGCGAGCACGACCTGCCGATCGGCCTGCAGATCGTCGGCCGCTGGTTCGACGAGGCCACCGTGTACCGCTGCGCCCACGCCTTCGAGGTGCGCGAACGCGGCGCCGACTGACGGGTGACCGCCCGGTGGCGCCCGCGGGCCCGATGGTGAGCGCGGGCCGGCGTCAGGCGCCGTAGGCCAGGCGGCCGCCGTCGAGGACGACGGTGCCGTCGGTCCGGCGGGTGCGGAAGACCACCTCGCCGTCGCCGTGCCAGGCCTCCGTGCGCAGGGTCTCGCCGGGGAGGACGGTGGCGGAGAACCGGACGGCAGTGGCCGTCAGGCGGCGGCCGTCGCCGTCGAGGACGGCGTCGATGAGGCCGCGGACGGCGAACCCGTAGGTGCACAACCCGTGGAGGATCGGGCGGTCGAACCCGGCCCGGGCGGCGAACGTCGGGTCGCTGTGCAGCGGGTTGCGGTCGCCGCTCAACCGGTAGAGCAAGGCCTGGTCCTCGCGGGTGGCCTGTTCGACGACGACGTCGGGGTCGCCTTCGGGGACCTCCGTCCGGCGGGTCGGGCCCCGGTCCCCGCCGAACCCGCCGGCCCCACGGACGAAGGCGGTGGCCCGGCTCGTGAACATCGGCGAGCCCGTGGTGGCGTCGACCGACTCGGTCGCCACCTCCACGACGGCCCCGCTGCCCTTGTCGTAGATGCCCGAGATGCGGCTGATGGACGTCACCGCCCCGGCCACGGGGAACGGGGCGTGGAGCTCGAGCTCCTGGGCCCCGTGGACGATGAACGCCGGATCGAAGTCGTCGACCCGATGGAGCAGCGTGGGGTCCGACCCGCCGACCACCACGGCCATCAGCGGCAGGGCCCGCTGGGTGACGCCGATGCTGTTCTCGGTGGTCAGGGCCAGGTCGCCGACGCCGGCGCCGACCCCCAGGGCGTAGAGGATGGCGTCCGAAGACGCCCAGGCCCGGTGCCGGGCTGCCGACACGGTGCCGAGGGCCGACTGGTCGACGGTCATGGGGCGCCGTGCCGGATCATGGGGCCAGTATCCGAGCGGTTCTCCGGCCGGGACAATCGTCCAATTGGCGTATTGAGGCCGTTGCGGGACCCTCTTACCATCGCTTGCGGTGGCCCAGGCCGCCGGGGGAGGGTGGGACCTTTGGGGGCCGAACGAAGGGGACCGGCGGGGGAGACCGTACCGGGCGTCGTCCACCGCCAGGCGGAGGCCCGGGGAGACGTGGACGCCCTGGTGATGGACGGCCGGGCGCTCACCTTCGCCGAGCTCGACCGCAGAGGTAACCGGGTGGCCAACGCCTGCCTCGCCCACGGGCTGGGCTCCGGCGGTCGGTTCGCCGTGGTCGACAAGAACAGCCTCGAGTTTTTCCCCCTGGTCCTCGGGGGGCTCCGGGCCGGGGGGACCCACCTGGCCGTGAACTGGCGGTTGGCCCCGCCCGAGATGGAGGTCGTCCTGGGCCGGTCGCGGGTGGAGGTGGTGTTCGCCGGGACCGACCTGGTCGAGCTGGTCGACGCCGCCGTCGCCGGGCTCGACCCCCCGCCGGTCGTGGTGACGTTGGGTGCCGAGCCCGCCGGGCCGGGCCGGCCGGTGCTCGGGGACTGGCTGGCCGACCACGGGGAGGGGGACCCGGGGGTGTCGGTCGACCCCGGCGACACCGCCTTCCTGTTCAGCACGTCGGGCACCACCGGTGTCCCCAAGGGGGTCCCGGTGTCCCACGACGCCTGCCTCACCCAGATCCGCGGCCTCGGCCCGCTCCTCGGGTTCCGCCCCGGGGCGACGAGCCTGATGGCGATGCCGGCGTTCCACATCGCCGGTACCGAGTGGACCCTGCAGGGGCTCTACCACGGCGCCACCACCGTCGTCCTCCGCGAGTTCGACCCCCGGGCCGTCCTGGCCGCCGTCGACGCCCACCGGGTCACCCACGCCATGCTCGTCCCGGCGATGCTGCGGTTCCTCCTGGAGGAGCCGGCGCTGGCGGCGACGGACACGTCCACCATCGAGACCGTCTCCTACGGAGGATCGCCGATCGCCCCGTCCACCCTGGCGGCCGCGGTGGCGGCGTTCGGCTGCCGGTTCTTCCAGACCTACGGCATCACCGAGGTCGCCGGGGCGGTGTCGGTGCTCGACGCCACGGACCACGATCCGGCGCGTCCGGGGCTGCTGGCCTCGGCCGGGAAGCCGGTGCCGTGGTGCGAGGTCCGCATCTGCGACGCCGGCACCGGTGCCCCCCTCCCGCCCGGGTCGGTGGGGGAGGTGTGCGTGCGGTCCCCGGCCAACATGCCCGGCTACGACGGGGTGCCGAACGACGAGTCGGCGGCGTTCTTCGGCGAGTGGCTGCGGACCGGCGACGCCGGGTACTTCGACGCCGACGGCTACCTGTTCCTGCACGACCGGGTGAAGGACATGGTGGTGACCGGCGGGGAGAACGTCTACCCGGTCGAGGTGGAGAACGTCCTGGCGGCCCACCCCGAGGTGGCCGAGGTGGCGGTCTTCGGGGTGCCCAGCGACCGATGGGGCGAGGCCGTCCACGCCGTCGTCGTCCGGGTGCCCGGCGGGACCGTCACCGGGACCGACCTGGTGGCCTTCGCCCGGCCGCAGCTGGCCGGGTTCAAGCTGCCGAAGTCGGTGGCCTTCGCCGACCGGCTCCCCCGGAACCCGTCGGGGAAGGTGCTGAAGACCGAGCTCCGGCGCCCCCACTGGGCCGGCCAGGCCCGGGCGGTCGGGTGACCGGCGATCCGGGTGAGGTCGGGGCAGCCGGGGCATGGCGGGCGCAGGTCCGGCAATGGTTCGCCCGGCACTCGTCGCCCCGGGTCGGCGCCGTCGCCATCGGGCGGGGTGTGGACGTCGACCGTTCCCGGGCGTGGCAACGGCAGCTGTTCGCCGCCGGCCTGGCCGGGGTGGACTGGCCCGTCCGCTATGGCGGCGGCGGCCGGCCGGCCTGGCAGGCGGCGGTGGTCAGGGAGGAGGCGGCGCGGTTCGCCGACACGGCCGACGACGTGTTCGGCACCGGGTTGGGGCTCGTCGGGCCGGCGCTGCTGGCGCACGGGACCGAGGCCCAGCGCGACGCCCACCTCCGGCCGATCCTCGCCGGCGACGCCGTCTGGTGCCAGCTCTTCAGCGAGCCCGACGCCGGATCCGACCTGGCTTCGCTCACCACCTGGGCCGACCGGCACGGTGACGGGTGGGTGGTCAACGGCGGCAAGGTGTGGAGCTCCGGGGCCCACCTGGCCGACCACGGCCTGCTCCTGGCCCGCACCGACCGGGACCGGCCCGGCCGACGGGGGATCTCGGCGTTCCTCCTGCCGATGCACGAGCCCGGGGTCGCCGTCCACCCCATACGGCAGATGACCGGCGACGCCCACTTCTGCCAGGTCCTCCTCACCGACGTCCGTCTGCCGGGCGACGCCCTGCTGGGGGAGCCGGAAGGGGGATGGGCGGTGACCGCCACCGTGCTCGCCCAGGAGCGGTACCTGGTGGCCGCCGGGGCCGGCGTCGACCTGCCGGTGGACCGCCTGGTCGCCGTCGGGCGGTCCGGCGGGGCGCCGCTCTCCGGGGTGCGCCGCGACCGGCTGGTGCAGGCGGTGATCCGGGACCGGCTGGTCCGCATGCTGGCCGATCGCCTGCTGGCCGACCAGCATGGGGGTGAGGCCGTCTCCCCGGCGTTCGCCTCGGTGTGCAAGCTGGCCATGGCCGACCACGTAGCCCGGACGGCGGACCTGGCGATGGAGCTGCTGGGGCCGTCCGCACTGCTGGGGCCGTCCGCCCCGGCGGGAGCCGACGGCCCGGGGGGAGCCGACCGCCCGGCTCCGGGTGACGCCAGCTGGCAGGACGCCTTCTTGGGGCAATGGCTGGTCCGCCTGGGCGGGGGGACCGAACAGATCCAACGGAGCATCGTCGCCGACCGGCTGTTGGGCCTGCCGGCGGGTTGACCGGAGACCGGGCAGACGGAAGTTCGGCACACAGGAGAAGGAGACATTGATGACCGAGGCGTACATCGTCGACGCGGTGCGGACCCCGACCGGGAAGAAGGGCGGGGGCCTGGCCCACGTCCACCCGGCCGACTTCGGCGCGCACGTGATGGCGGCCCTCATCGACCGGACCGGCGTGGACCCCGGCGCCGTCGACGACGTGGTGTTCGGCACGGTCGACGCGCTGGGGCCGAACGCCGCCAACGTCACCCGGACGGCGTGGCTGACCGCCGGCTTCCCCGAGTCGGTGCCGGCCACCACGGTCGACCGGCAGTGCGGTTCGTCGCAGCAGGCCGTCCACTTCGCCGCCCAGGCCGTGATGTCGGGGTCGATGGACGTCGTGGTGGCCGGCGGCCTCCAGAACATGAGCCTCATCCCGTTCGGCCACAGTTCCTTCGCCGCCGAGCCCTTCGGCATCCCGGACCCCTGGACCACCTCGCCGGGGTTCACCGCCCGGTACGGCAAGCACCTGGCGAACCAGTTCCTGAGTGCCAACGAGATCGCCCGGCAGTGGGGGATCTCGCGGGAGGACATGGAGCAGTTCTCCTTCGAGAGCCACCGGCGGGCCGTCCGGGCCATCGACGACGGCCGGTTCGACAACGAGGTGGTGGCGTTCGAGGGGGTGACGGTCGACGAGGGTCCCCGGCGGGACAGCACCCTCGAGAAGATGGCCACCCTGAAGCCGGTGGTGGAGGGCACCGAGATCACGGCCGCCGTGTCCAGCCAGATGTCCGATGCCGCCGGCGCCCTCCTGGTGGTGTCCGAGCAGGGCCTGGCGGACCACGGCCTCACCCCGAGGGCCCGGGTGCACCACATGACGGTGGCCGGTGCCGACTACCGCTTGATGCTGACCGGCCCCTTGGCGGCCACCGAACGGGCGCTGGCCAAGACGGGGATGGCCATCGACGACATCGACCTGTTCGAGGTCAACGAGGCCTTCGCCTCGGTGCCGCTGGCCTGGCTCGCCGAGACCGGAGCCGATCCCGACCGGCTGAACGTGAACGGTGGGGCCATCGCCCTGGGACACCCCATCGGGGCCACCGGGGTGAAGCTGATGGCGACGTTGCTGAACGAGCTCGAGCGCACCGGGGGCCGCTACGGGCTGGAGACGGTCTGCGAGAACGGCGGGCTGGCCAACCTGACCATCATCGAGCGTCTCTGAGCGCACACCCCGGTGGCAGCCGAGCCGCCACACCCGGCCACGGGTACACTGCGGGCATCACAACCCATGTCCTCGATGCCTGCGCCAGCTCCCGGGGGCTGCGGCGAACGGGCTCGACGGCACTCCACCTGGCGGCGGCCAAGTGTCCACGGTGCGACCAGGTGATCGGCGACCAAGTGATCAAAGGAGCGCAGCCGTGACGACCCCTCCGTCCGAACCCACGGTCGACTACCAACCCCTGGCGCCCGAGACGTTGGCCGATCCGTTCCGCGCCCATGCCGAATTGCGCGAGCGCTGCCCGGTGGCCCATTACGCGGACTTCGGCGACAACGGGTTCTACGTCCTGTCCCGATACGAGGATGTCGTCGACCTGTTCCGCAACCTCGACCGGTGGTCGGGTCGGTGGGGACAGGGGCCGCTCTACCACGAAGAAGGGGGGCTGCGGTCGGACCCGCCGGAGCACACCGTCTACCGGCGGCTGGTCACCAAGGCCATGCCGCCCCGCCAGGTGCCGGCGATGGCGGACGCCATCCAGGGGATCGCCGAGGGGCTGGTCGACGGCTTCGCCGATCGCGGTGAGGCCGACCTGATCGCCGATTTCGCCATGCCGTTGCCGGTGACGGTGATCGCCCAGATGCTCGGGGTTCCTCCCGAGCGGGGCGACGAGTTCAAAGCCTGGTCCGACGACTTCATGGCGGGACAGAACGCGGCGGATCCCGAGGTGCAGGGTCGGGCGAGGGCTCGGATCGATGCCTTCTTCACCGAGGAGCTCGGCCGCCGCCGGGAGTTGTTGGCCGGCGCCGCCGAGGGCGTCGACCCGGTCGGCACGGTGCTGCCCGACGACATCTTGACGTCGGTGATGTTGGCCGAACGGGACGGCCGCCCGTTCACCGACGAGGAGCTGCTCCCCTTCCTCCTCCTGGTGCTGGTGGGTGGGAACGAGACGACGACCTCGCTCATCGGCAGCCTGGTCCGCCGGTTGCTCGAGCTCGGACTGTGGAGGAAGGTGATCGCCGACGACTCCCTGTGGGACGTCGCCATCGAGGAGTCCCTCCGCTACGACCCGCCGGTCCAGGGCCTCTTCCGCACCGCCCGCGGCCCCCAGTGCGTCCACGACGTCACCATCCCCAACGAGTCGAAGGTCCAGGGCCTCTACGTCTCGGCCAACCGCGACCCCCAGGTGTGGGAGGACCCGGACACGTTCCGCCTCGACCGCGACCTCAACGATCTGCGGGCGAGGCACACGTCGTTCGGGATCGGCATCACCTTCTGCCCCGGTGCCCCCCTGGCCCGGCGGGAGGCGAAGATCGCCCTCGAGGTGCTCGGCCGCCGGCTGCCCAACCTGCGCCTCGCCGGGCCCGACCGCCGGGTGGACAGCTTCATGATGTGGGGGCCGGCGGCGTTGCCGGTGGCGTGGGACCCGCCGTCCCAGACGGAGGGGTGACCGCCCCGTCCGCCGCCACGGAGGCCGATCCGCAGCACCGAGGGCCGCAGGTGGCCTTCCGCTTCGGGGTGGGACCGGGCGGCCTCTTCGGGTCGGCCGCCGTCGGCTGGCGGGAGACGGTCACCCGCTACGAGGCCCTCGGCTACTCGACGGTGTGCGTCGGCGACCATCTGTCGATGCAGGGGCCGCTACCGGCCCTGGCGGCGGCGGCGGCGTGGACTGAGCGGATCGGCGTCGGCGTCATGGTGGCGGACAACGACTACCGGTCCCCACTGCTGCTGGCCCAGGACGCCGCCACCGTCCAGGCCCTCTCGGGTGGGCGTCTGGAGCTCGGCCTCGGGGCCGGATGGGATCCCGCCGATTATCGCCAGCTCGGCCTCGACTTCGAACGGCCCGGCGTGCGGATCGAACGACTGCGCGAATCGGTGGACATCGTGAAGCGGTACCTCGGCGGGGAGGGCTTCTCGTACTCCGGCCGGCACTACGTCCTCGACGACGTCCGCCCGCTCGCCGTCCCCGTCGCCGAGCCTCCGAAGCTGATGATCGGCGGTGGGGGGAGGCAGGTGCTCGCCCTGGCCGCCCGTGAGGCGGACATCGTCAGCATCAACCTGCCGCTGAACGGCGCCGACCTCCAGTCGTCGATCCGGTCCGGCGCGGCCGCGGCCGATTGGGTCGCCGGCGCCGTCGAGACCGTCCGCCAGGCCGCCGGTGACCGATTCTGTGGCTTGGAGCTGCACGTCAACGTGGTGTACTGCGACGTCGTCGACGACGCCGGTCCACAGTTGGCCGCGGCCGCCAAGGCGCTGTCGGTGGACCCCGGGCTGTTGGCCGACTCGCCGTTCGTCCTCATCGGCGACGAGGACGACATCGCCGACAAACTGCAACGGCTCCGCCGACGGCTGGGCATCTCCTACTACACGGTCGACGCCGGCGCCGCCGAGGCGCTGGCGCCGGTTGTCGCCCGGATGACCGGGACCTGAACCACTACCGACGATGAAGGAGGGACGAGATGACGACCTCGACACTGGAGCAGCGGCTGGCCCGGCTGGAGGCCCGTGAGCAGATCGAGGGGGTGATGGCCGAATACCTGTACCTGGTCGATCGGGAGCTCGACGCCGACCGGCTGGCGGCGCTGTTCGCCGAGGACGCCATCTGGGAGCCCCGGGGCAACCTGGCGGTGGACATGACCCCGACCAACGGTCGCGACGCCATCAGGGCGCTCTTCGCCACACTGCCGGCCACGATGTCGTTCGGTGCGCACTTCATCACCAACGCCGTGGTGGAGGTGGCCCCGGACCTGCGGTCGGCGCGGGGGCGGTGGCACACCCTGGAGCTGCTGACGAAGGAGAACCCCACGGTGCAGATCCTGCAGCTGGCGTGGTACGACAACGACTTCGTCCAGCGGGACGGGACCTGGCTGATCCAGCACGTCCGCTTCGAGGACTCGCTGTCGTTCCCCTACACCGAGGGTTGGGCGGACACCAGGTTCGTCTCGCTGGTCACCGGGCAGAGCCACCCCTATCCTGGACCGGCCTTCACCAGCTGATGAGCACCTTCATCGAGCGCACCGCCATCGGGGCCGGCGGGACGGCGGTGGCGGTCAAGGACCTCATCGACCTCGAGGGGTTGCCGACCACCGCCGGCTGCCGGGCGATCGCCGAGTCGGCCGGACCGGCCGAGTCCGATGCGGCCTGCCTGGCCGGCCTGCGGGCGGCGGTGGACGCCGGTCGGGCGCGGATCGTCGGGAAGACCAACCTCGACGAGCTCGCCGCCGGCGCCTCGGGGGTCAACGTCTGGTACGGCACCCCGCGCAATCCCCTTGCCCCCGACCGGCTCCCGGGCGGCTCGTCCAGCGGCTCCGCCGTGGCCGTGGCCAGCGGCGAGGCCGAGGTGGCCGTGGGTACCGACACCGGTGGATCGGTCCGCATCCCGGCGGCCTGTTGCGGGGTCACCGGGTTGAAGACCACCTTCGGCCGGATCCCCACGGCCGGTGTCGTCGCCCTCAGCGACTCCCTCGACACCGTCGGCCCGCTGGCCCGCGACGTTGCCGGCGTGGAGCTGGGCATGCAGCTGCTGGAACCGGGCTTCTCAGCCGCCGGGGCCCCGGCCACCGTGATCGGCCGAGTGCGTGTCCCCGGGGTCGACCCGGTGATCGACGCTGCCGTGGACCGGGCCCTGCGAGACGCCGACGTCGTGGTGGTCGAGGTGGACCTACCCGGTTGGACGGCAGCCTTCGAGGCGGCCCTGGGGATCTTGCTCCCCGAGGCCTACCGCAACCACGGGGCGATGATCGAGGAGCATCCCGAGCTGGTCGGCGAGGCCATCGCCAACCAGATCACGTTGGGTCGGCAGTACGGGGCCGGCGAGGCCGAGGCCCGCCAGGCGCAGGCCCGCCAGGCGCAGGCCCGCTGGAAGGCGGAACTGGCGGCCGCCTTCGAGCGGGTGGAGCTCCTGGCCACGCCGACGCTGGCCGGGTACGCCCTGCCCCTCGCCCAGCCCGAAGCCATCGCCGGGATCACCCGGACGATGGAGCTGAACCTGGCCGGTGTGCCGGCCCTGGCCCAGCCGGTGCGCAGCGACGGTCCGTTGCCGGCCAGCCTGCAGACCTTCGGCCCGGAGGGTTCCGAGGAGCTCCTCGTCGCCACCGGAAAGCTGATCGAGGCGGCAGCCGGTGCCCTGATCGGCTGACGACCGGGCCGGCCGACGACCGGCTCAGAAGATGGCGATGGGGTTCACCGGGCACCCCGTCGCCCGCCGCAGGCGGAGCGGGGCGATGGTGGTGAAGAACTCGTACCGGCCGGCCTCGGCGCAGACTCGGCTCAGCTCGCCCAGCTCGGCGTTGTCGACCAACCACAGGCCCATGGCGACGAGGCCGACGACGTGGATGGGACCGTAGACGTCGAGGACGCTGGCCCCCGACGGCAGGGCGTCGTTCGTCCCGTCGCCGGCGAGGACGGCGACCTCCCGCTGGCTCAGCCACGGTAGGCAGGACCCGTGGAGCCCCGGGCTCTCGTGGACGGTCTCGGGCTTGGCGACGCCGCCCTCGCCCCAGCGGTCCCGGCCGGTCCGCACGAAGAGCAGGTCGCCGGACCGGCGGGTGATGCCCTTGTCGTCGTACCACTGATCGAGCTCTTCGGGGTACAGGCCCTCGCCCGGGTCCAGGCAGGCCTTGCCCCGGATCTCGGGCCCGTCGACCAGGACCCCGCGGGTGGCGAGGCCGTCGCCCCAGGGCTCGATACCGCCGGAGGCGGCCCCCCCTTCGATGCTGCAGTCGCTGGCGTCGCGGTCGTTGTACATCTTGCCGTTCCAGAAGATGTGGGAGTGGGCGTCGAGGTGCGTGCATTCGAAGCCGTGGCAGCCGACCCCGAACCAGTCCCGGGCGACGCCGGCCCCCTCAGCGGGAGCGAGCTCCCCGCTGCCGGTCATGACGTGGAAGTAGTGCGGTCCGCGCTTGCTCCCGGTCGGGCGGATGCTCAACGGCCGGGCCAGGCCGACGGACCGTCCGCTGGCGATCAACCGGCCGGCGGCGGCCGTGGTGTCGTCGGTGACGAAGTTCAACGTCCCCCTGGTGTCCGTGGTTCCCCAGCGTCCCCAGTTGGACAGGTCGTCGACGTAGCCGAGGATCTCGTCGTTGGTCAACGAACGTCCCGAGCTCACGGTCATCGGTCACCCCTTCGACGTCGACGGTCGGTCGGCCGACCCTACCGCAGTGCTCCGTCGGGCGGCCGGGAGCGGCGAAGCGCCGAGACGACCCGGTGACGGCCGGGCGGCCCGGGTACTGTTGGCCGGGATGCCGGGGAGGAAGGCCGAGGCCTACAGCGTTGCCGACGCTCGGCTCCAGGCCAAGAGGATCCTGCCACGGCCGGTCTTCGACTTCATCGACGGCGGAGCCGAAGACGAAGTGACGCTGCGCTGGAACCTCCAGGCGTTCGAGGCCACCGGCCTCACGCCGCAGAACGCGGTGGACGTGGGCCGACCGTCGTTGTCGACGACGGTGCTCGGCCAGCCGGTGCGGTTCCCGGTCCTGCTGGCGCCCTGCGGGCTGGCCCGGGTGCTCCATCCCGATGCCGAGCCGGGAGCGGCGAGGGCGGCGGAGTCGGCGGGGACCATCGCCATCGTGTCCACGGCCTCGGGGCGGCCGCTGGAAGACTTTGCCGCCGCCACCAGCCGTGGCTGGTTCCAGCTGTACTTCTTCGGCGGTCGTCCCGGAGCCGAGCGGTTGGTGGCCCGGGCGTCGGCGTCGGGGTTCAAGGCGCTCGTCGTCACCATCGACACCGCGGTGAGCGGTAAGCGGGAGCGCGACATCCGCAACGGGGTGGCCGGGGCCCTCTCCCGGGACTTCCGCACGGCGGTCCGGCTCGGCCCCAGCCTGGCGGTGCGGCCGCAGTGGCTCTACCGGTTCGTCCGCGATGGCATGTCGGTGGAGTTCGGCAACGGCACCGGGATCGGCCAGGACAACGAGGCGGTCGTCGGGGACGGCCTGGCGGAGAAGCGGGCGGCGATCATCGCCCACCCCCCGACGTGGGAGGACGTCGAGTGGTTGCGGCAGCAGTGGGACCGCCCGTTGGTGGTCAAGGGGGTGCTCAGCGCCGACGACGCCCGACGGGCGGTTGGGGCCGGGGCCGACGCCGTCGTGGTCTCCAACCACGGCGGGCGGCAGCTGGACGGCGCGCCGGCGAGCCTCGACGTCCTGCCGGAGGTGGTCGCCGCGGTCGGGGACCAGGTCGAGGTGTACGTCGACGGGGGCATCCGTCGCGGATCCCACGTGGTGAAGGCCTTGGCGGTCGGGGCCAGGGCGGTGCTGGTCGGCCGCCCGTGGCTCTACGGCCTGGCCGTCGGCGGGGAGGCCGGCGTGCGACGGGTGCTGGACGTCCTCCGCGACGAGATGGACCTGACGATGCGGCTGGTCGGCGCACCTGACGTCCGGCAGCTCGACGCCGGGCTCGTCCGTCGCCGGCCGCCGGCCCCGGCGATCGCCGCTGCCGCCGCCGACAATCCGTAGGACCGCCGGTCGGTTCGGGCGCGGGTAGTGAACCCCCGCTGCGGGCTCCGGGGTCCCTGCGGACCTTCTGCCCCTAACTTATAAAAGATTGCTCGTGGGACCTTGACAGGTTGACGACATTTCTGTAACGTCCACATCGGATTTACCCGGTGTTTCTTTGCCGAAGTGCCCAGCTCCGGCAGTCTGGAACCCGGCGGGGATGGGACATGACCGCACCGCGGTCGTAGGGTTCAGGCTGATCGGGGGGGACAACCGGTGGGTTGTCGCCGTTCAAGCATGGGCGCGGGAAGAAGGGGGCCTCCAGGGTGGTATCGGGGCAGGTGGGTGAGGGTTCACTCTGTGAGCTGGCAGTTTGCCTGCACTCCCAGCCCGACCCACCGCGGCGGCCCCGGCCCCGGCCCGACCCCGTCACCCTCGCCTCTGGGCGGCGACGCCCGTGTCCGAGGTGACCGGCTCGGGAAACGAACAATCCATCCGGAGCCACCATCATCGAAAGACCGACAGGAATCCGGCGGTGAATGGGGTAAATCAGAGCACTCGTACCCGCCACGGCGGAACCGAAGAAAGGGGTGATTGGGTGTCGATCAACGTCATGGGGAGGCGGAAGTCGAAGCGCGTGGTCCGGAGGGCCGCGACCGTGGCCGGATCGATCGTCGCCGCCACGGCGCTGCTGGCGACCGGCACGGCGATGGTGGCCGGTGCCGCCACAGGCAAGACATCCAAGGGCTCCAAGAGCCCGATCATCGTCGGCGAGGACTGGGACAGCACCTCGGCGAACGCCGCCTTCACCGACGTGACCGCCAAGACCATCCAACTGGCGGTCAACCAGGTCAACAAGAGCGGCGGGGTCCTCGGGCACCCCATCAAGCTGGTGATCGGCAACGACGAGAGCGATCCCACGAAGACCCCGGCCGTCACCCAGCAGCTGGCCAACGAAGGGGCCAAGTTCCTCCTGTACAACAACGGGCTCCCCGCCCCGGCGAAGCCGACGGTGCAGAAACTGGGCATTCCGTCGATCGGCGTCACGGCGGTTATTCCGACATTCGCCAACCCGCCGGACAACACATTCACCTACCTGCTGTCGAGCCCGTTGAGCGACTGGTCCCAGGTGCTGTGTGGCGCCTGGAAGAAGACCGGCGTGAAGACGGTTGGGGTGCTCCGGGACAACTCGACCACGACGGCGTCGCTGGACAACGTGTTGTTCCCGACATTGAAGAAGTGCGTGACACTGGTCGACGTCGAGACCGCCCCGGGGACAGCCTCGGACGTCACGGCCCAGGTGGCCCGGCTGAAGAGCCACAATCCGGACGCCATCCTGGTCGCCGACCTCGGTGGCAGCTTCGAGATCCTGGCCCAGGAGACCGTGCACCAGCTGATGCCGACAGAGACCCGGTACTCGTTGGCGACCATCGTGAACGAGCCGACAACCTGGAAGCTGGCGTCGCCGGGTTCGCTCACAGGGGTGATCGCCATCGGGTCGTTGAACCCCAACAACCCGCAGACGAAGAAGCTCAAGTCGGTGCTGGTGGCCAACAACGGGTCCAGCTACGCCATGACGGCCTTCGACGCCCAGGCCTGGGACACCATCCAGCTTATGAAGACCGCCATGGCCAAGGCGGGTGGGGGCAACACAACGGCGAAGGTGAACAAGCAGATGCAGAAGATCAGCAGCTACCTGGCGTCGTTCGGCCAGCCGGGGTACACGCTGACCTACTCGGCGAAGAAGCACGCCGGCGCCAACGGGCTCTGCGGGATCGTGCTCCAGCAGTTCGACTCACAGAACAAGCCGAGCAAGGCGTACGCCAAGTACCAGCCGCCCTGTAAGACGAAGTAGCCAGCCCTTCGCCGTTCGCCTGCGTTCGACATGAACGATCCGCAACTCTGGATATCCGCGCTGCAGCTCGGCTGCTTCTTCGGGCTCCTGGCGCTGTCCTACTGGGTGGTGCTGTCCGGCACGGGGTTCTTCAACTTCGCCGTCGGGCCGTACGCCATGGTGGGGGGGCTGTGCACGTCGTGGCTGGTGATCGACAAGGAGTTCGAACTGTGGTCGGCCGTCGTCATCGCCCTCGTGGCGGCGATGGCGCTGGCCGCGGTGACCGAACTGGTCGTGGTGCGCCCGGTACAACGACGATCGGGGAGGAACCAGCTCCCGGCGTTGGTGGCCGTCACCGCGGTGCTGTTCGCCGTCGAGCAACTGGCGGGCGTCATCTTCGGCTACACCACCTTGCCGGGGGAGGAGCTGTTCAGCTTCCAGTCGATCCAGATCGGCTCGGCGGAGCTGCTGCCGGACGCCCTGGAGCTGATCGTCGTGACGGTGGTCGTCTTCGTGGCTATGGCGGTGTGGGTGCGGGTGACCCGGACCGGGCGACTCCTGCGGGCGGTGGGGGACAGCCGCGAGGCGGCGGCCCTTCTGGGCCTGTCGGTGAACCGGATCCGCATCATCGCCTTCGTCCTGTCGGGCCTCCTGGCCGGCATCGCCGGTCTGCTGTTCGCCCCGAAGGCCGGGGTGAACTCGAGCGCCGGGCTCCAGTGGGCCCTCGACGGCTTCCTGGCCCTGGTGATCGGGGGAACGGCCACGGTGTGGGCGCCCCTGGTCGGCGGGCTGATCCTCGGGGTGCTGCAGGTGTTCGTCCCGTACTACCTCGGCGGACCGTGGCTGGCGTACTCGCTGGTGATCCTGGCCATCGTCTTCTTCGCCTTCCGGCCCCAGGGCCTCTTCATGCGGACGATCCGGGTGTGACATGACGATGCAGACGTCCGGGACATCGCTGCTCGGCGCCAACCTGCTCTCCGAGCCACGCTTCACGGCGTGGCCCAGGGGGCTGCAGGCCAACGGCAACGCCGCCGTCGGCGTCATCGCCGCGGTGCTCACCCTGGTCTGGGTGGGGACGAACGGCTACCGGCAGACCCTGCTGGTGTCGGCCGGCACCTACGCCCTCATCGCTCTCGGCATGTACGTGCCGTTCGTGCTGGCCGGTTCCCTGTCGTTGGCCTACGGGGCCTACGCCAGCATCGGCGGGTACGCCGTGGCGCTCATCTCCACCAAGACGGGGCTGCCGCTGTGGCTGGGGTGGTTCATCGGACCGGTCATCGCCGCCGTGGTGGCGGTGCTCCTGGGCATGGCCACCCGACGATTGTCGGGGTTCTACCTCGTCGCCGTCACCCTGCTGTTCAGCGAGGCGTTCCAGACATACGTGGCCAATGCGTCGTACACCGGGGGGGCGGCCGGATTGTCCGCCTTCCGGCCCCTCGACGTGTTCGGTTGGGAGCCGTCGTTCGGCGTCCTCATCGGGGCGACCGGGGTCCTGGTGGTGGTGATCGCCTTCGTGGTCAACCGGCTGCGCCTCAGCGCCTGGGGGGTGGTGGTCCGCGGCATGCGGGAAGCCCCGGCGGCCGTCGAGGCCTCGGGGGCCCGGGTGCCGACGCTGAGTCTCGTGGCCCTGGCGATCGGGGCGGCCATCGGCTCGCTGGGCGGGGCCCTGTTCACCCAGATGAACGGGGCCATCCAGCCGACAACGTTCACCCTCGACCTCGTCTTCCTGGCCATCTACATGCCGATCATCGGCGGGACCGGCACCAGCTGGGGAGCCCCGCTCGGTGCCCTGATCGTGGTGGAGCTGACCCTCAACCTCCCGTCCCTGCACACGAGCGGAACCCTGCTGGTGGCGCTGGGCGTCCTGGTGATCATGCTCGTCGCCCCCCGCGGCGTCCTGGGGTACCTGGACCTCGGGCGCAAGGAGCTGGTCCGCCTGGTGCGACGGACGGGCGACCGGAAGTAGCCATGGCGACGACGACGCAGCCGGAGATCCTCATGGAGGGCCACGGCCTGGAGAAGCGGTACGGCGGTGTCGTGGCCCTCACGGACGTCGACTTCCGCCTGGCCGCCGGCGAGATCCTCGGGCTGGTCGGCCCCAACGGCGCCGGGAAGACGACGCTGGTCGACTGCATCTCGGGCATCCAGACGGCCAACGCCGGGACCTTGACCCTCCGGGGGGTCAAGCTGACGGGGCCGGCGTCGCGGCGATCGAAGGCCGGGCTGGCCCGGACGTTCCAGTACCCGCAGCTGGCCCTCGACCTGACGGTGGGCGAGAACCTGCTGATGGGGCGGGCGGTGAAGCGGCACGGCACCTGGCGGGGGATGATCTGGGAGGCCTTCCGGGGGGCGTTCCTGCCGGGTCCCCAGGGCGACGGCGACGCCGTGCTGTCCATCGCCAAGGAGCTGCAGATCAAGGGCCTCGACCGGCTGGCCGGGGACCTGACGCTGGGCGAGCAGCGCCTCGTCGAAGTCGGCCGAGCCCTCGGCGAGGACCCACTGGTGCTGCTCTTGGACGAGCCCTTCGCCGGTTCCGACCCGTCGGGGATCGCCGGGATCATCGAGGTGATCCGGACCATCCAGCAGCGGGGGCACGGCATCATCCTGGTGGACCACAACGTCGACCTGGTGTCGTCGCTGGTCGACCGGATCATGCTGCTCGACCGGGGTCGGGTGGTCTTCGACGGCGACCCCCAGGAGTGCCTAACCAGTGCGGAGATGCAGGAGGTGTACTTCGGCGGACGGTCCGCCGCCGGCCGGCCGGCGGCGGCTGCCCGCCCCCGGGTGGTGGCGGACCGGCCAGCGGCCACGCCGTCGGAGAAGGCGACGGTTCCCAACGGCGCCACCAGCGCCACCGGCGAGCGGCCGGCGGCCACCGAGTTGCAGGTCGACGAGCTCAGCGTTCGCTACGGCCGGGCGCTGGCGCTGCGGAACGTGTCCATCGTCGCCCAGGGCGGCACGGTGACCGCCGTCGTGGGGCCGAACGGCGCCGGCAAGTCGAGCCTGCTCCTGGCCATCTACGGCTCGGTGGCGTCGCAGGGCGGGGTGGCGCTCAGCGGTGAGGACATCAGCAAGCTGCGACCGATCGCCCGAGCGCGCCTCGGGGTCGCCAACGTGCCTCAGGGCCGGCAGCTGTTCCCCCGGATGAACGTCAGGGAGAACCTCCAGGTGATGGCCGAGGCGCAGCAGCTGCCGGCGTCGCGGGTCGACGAGGCCCTCGACCGGTTCCCGATCCTCCGCGAGCGGGCGCGGAGCCTGGCGGGGGTGTTGAGCGGCGGCGAGCAGCAGATGCTGGTGGTGTCGAGAGCCCTCATGGGTTCACCGCGGGTGCTGCTGCTCGACGAGATGATGACCGGCCTGGCCCCGCGGATCGTCGACGAGCTGTCCGAGACGGTGCTCCGGCTGGCCCGGGAGGACGGCGTGGCGGTACTACTGGCCGAGCCGTCGATCCATGCCCTGGAGTCGATCATCGACCGGGGCTACGTCGTCATCCGCGGATCGGTCGAGACGACGGTCGAGACCGGGGGGGCCGACCTGGACCAGGCGTACCAGCGGGCGATGGGGGTGGAGATGGAGACAATCCAGGCTGACGTGGCCCAGCTCGAGCACGGGTAGGTCCGGCGGGTCGCCCGGTGGGTGACGACGGACGCAGCATGGATCGACGGGGAGGTTGGTAGGGCGATGGAGGCCGGACGGCGAGAGGGGGAGGGCGGGGCCGACGAGGCGGTGGCGGCGATCCTGGGGCTGATGGCCCGCCTGCCGGTCGGTCCGGCCGACGTGGCAGCGATCCGGGCCGACCTCGAGGCCCAGGCCGGGGCCGCGGCCGTGGTGGGGGCGCTCGATCTCGGGTTCACCGGTCCGTCGGCCCCGACGCCGGACAGCTGGCGGGAGTGGATCGTGGCTCGGGCACCCGACGCGGCGGCCGGCGACCGGTGACGGCGTCGGAGCTCGTCGACCTCGACGCCGGGGAACTGCTGGTCGGGTACGCCCAGGGCGCGTTCTCGCCCGTCGAGGTCGTGGACGCCTGCCTGGACCGGATCGAGGCGACCGACGCCACCCTCAAGGCGGTCATCACCGTCACCGGGGCGGCGGCCCGGGCGCAGGCCGAGGAGGCCGAGCGGCGCTACCGGGCCAAGACGGCCCGGCCGCTGGAAGGGGTGCCGTACGGGTTGAAGGACATCGTCGCCACGGCGGGGATCCGGACGACCGGGGCCTCGGTCCTCTACGACGACTACGTCCCCGAGACCAGTGCCACGGTGCACACCCGTATCGACGACGCCGGCGGGGTGCTCATCGGCAAGCTCAACACGTTCCCGTTCGCCCTCGGCTCGGAGGCCGACGCCACGTTCGGGCCGGTGAGGAACCCGTGGGACCCGGAGCGGACGACCGGCGGGTCGTCGGCGGGTTCGGCGGCGGCCCTGGCGGCCCGGCAGCTGCCGTTGGCCATCGGGTCCGACACCGGGGGGTCGATCCGGCTGCCGGCCAGCTGGTGCGGGGTCTCGGGGTTGAAGCCGACGGCGGGCCGGGTGCCGACGACCGGCGTGATGCCCCTGGCGTGGTCGCTGGACACGGTGGGGCCGATGGCCCGGAGCGTGGGCGACCTGGCGCGCCTCCTGGCCGTGGTGGCCGGTCCCGACGGTGTCGACGGCCAGGCCTGCGACGCCCCCGTGCCCGACTACGTGGGGGCCCTCGAGAAGGGGATCGCCGGGCGCCGCTTCGCCGCGCCGGCGGCGTGGTTCCAGGACCGTTGCGATCCTGAGGTGGTTGCCGCCACGGAGGCGGCGGCGGAGGCGTTGGTGGCCCAGGGCGCCGTCCGGGTCGACGTCGACCTGCCGCAGGTGGCCCTCAGCATGCCGATGGGGTGGACCGTCATGCTGGCCGAGCTGGGGTCGGCCCACGAGTGCCACCTCCGCCGCATCGACGACTTCGATCCGGCCTTTGCGACCTACCTCCGCCAGTCGGACTTCGTCCCGGCGGCGGACTACCTGCGGTCCATGCGGGCCCGGGTGGTCCTGCAGGCCGACTTCAAGAGGGCGTTCGAATCGGTGGACGTCCTCCTCGTGCCGACGATCGGGGCGGTGGCCCCGCGGCTCGACGAGATGACGGTGGCGATCGGCGACGAGACGGTGGGGTGGCTGGAGATCGCCGCCCGGAACCTCTTCGCCTTCAACCTCACCGGGCTGCCGGCCATGGCCGTTCCGGCCGGCGCGGACCGGCAGGGGATGCCGATCGGCGTCGAGATGGCGGCGGCGCCGTGGCGAGAGGACCTGTGCCTGCGGTTCGGCCACGCCTTCCAGCAGGTGACGACATTCCATCGGCGACGTCCGGCGCTCGGCGGGGAGGCCTGATGCCGGCGTCGACGAACGACCGAGGCAACCGGAGGGATGGAGAGGGACCATGAAGACCGATGCGGCGGTACTGTGGGAGGTCGGGGGGGACTGGAAGGTCGAGGAGGTGGAGCTGGACCCACCAGGGCCGAGAGACGTCCTAGTCGAGCTGTCCGGCTCGGGGATGTGCCACACCGACGACCACAGCGTGACCGGCGACGTGCCGCTGTACCTCCCGACGGTGGGCGGCCACGAGGGGGCCGGGATCGTCCGGGAGGTCGGGGCCGAGGTGACCCGGGTGAAGGTGGGCGACCACGTCGTCCTCACGGTGGTGCCGTCCTGCGGGCAGTGCCGGTGGTGTGCCGCCGGGCGGGGCAACCTGTGTGACCGGGGGGCGTGGGCCCTGGCCGGGAGCACGCCGGAGGGCAGTTTCCGGCACCACATCGGCGCCACCGACATCGGCAACTTCTGCCAGCTGGGGGCGTTCTCCCGTTGGGTGGTGACCAACGAGATCCAGGCGGTGCCGATCGACGACGACATCCCGCTGCACCTGGCCGCCCTGGTGGGCTGCGGGGTGACCACGGGGTTCGGTTCGGCGGTCCGG
>Ga0134126_10001053_pt1 | contig 34924 bp, 23 predicted proteins | sample KB31752_FD_96881 | JGI IMG/M metagenome (GOLD analysis project Ga0134126, IMG submission 96881) | Terrestrial soil microbial communities with excess Nitrogen fertilizer from Kellogg Biological Station, Michigan, USA - KB3-175-2 | ecosystem: Environmental > Terrestrial > Soil > Unclassified ...
CGCCATCCTTCAGCGGACAAGCGCGCGAGCGTGAATTCGAGCCCGGGCCGGTGCCATACATCGTTCCGTTCTGGTACGCGCCCCTCCGGCATCAAATGCCGGCAACTGGCTTCGAATCTTTGCAGGACGGCCAGGCGGCGGGCGATCGCTGCCGCAGTAGGGCCATAAGGGAAGCCATCGGCCACGAGTTGCTGACATGGTGCAACGATTTCCGGCCAGCGCAGGCGTCCCCATCGCTCCCAAAGAGTTCCGACTCCGGCCATGAAACCGGGGACAGCAACAGAGAGAGGACCATAGATATTTTCGTCGCCGCGCACGCTGCATCCATATTCCGACTCGTTGATTCCGCTATTGCCGCTCTCACCAGCGCGCACCTCGAACATTCGCGCGCTTGCCCGTTGCGGAGCCACGGCATTGGCGTCGACAACCCAGGCTTGGGATTCTCCGGCCTTGCGTACCACGGCACAGAAAATGTAGCCGCCGAGGTCGACCGACTCGGGTTCGAGAACTGAGCAGGCAAGAGAAGCTGCAGCCGCGGCGTCCATGGCATTGCCGCCTCGGGAGAAAATCTCGGCGCCAATGCGGGCCGCTGCCGCGGGGCCGGTGGCGACAACTCCACGGCTACAAACAATGTGCCTGCCTTCAACCAGCTCGAAATCAGCGCGCGTCACGTGCAAATCTTGAATGGGGGCATCCAAAGAAAGAATTTTGTTGTTCGATTTGTCGAACGCCTGTTATATATCCTGAATGCATCGTAATCACCGCGCTGCGAGAAATCAACGCGCGGGTGCGACCAGAGAAGGGGGAACGCTGCCGCCGAGATAGGGAAGTGCCCGAGTGCCGGCAGCTCGGCAGACAGGTTCGTGCATAGGGCCATCTTCTCTTGCCAACCTCGAACCCATGGAAACCACGCCGGAAATTGCCGTCGAAGAAATTAGCGTTTTTGCCAGTGGACTCGACCATGCTGAAGGCCTCGCGTTCGATCGCGAAGGTTATTTGTGGGCGGGAAGCGAATCCGGGCAGATCTATCGCATCGATGCCAATGGCAAAGTCGCCGTGGCCGCTCATGCCGAAGGTTTCTGCGGTGGCCTGGCATTCTCCCCGGCCGATGAGCTGTTTGTCTGTCATGCACGTCTGGGCGTGGTGAAAATCAGCCGCGATGGCACTCACTCCGTGTTTGCGGACCATGCCGCCAGCCACAAAATCGTGTATGCGAACTTCGCTGTCTTTGATAGCGCGGGAAATCTCTGGGTTACCGATTCGGGAAACTGGAAAAAGCAGAATGGGTACCTGCTCCGATTTAGCCCCACCGGGGAAGGTCGTGTCGTTGCCGGTCCGTTTGGCTATGCCAACGGCTTAGCCCTGAGTGCGGACGAAAAACAGTTGTTCATGGTGGAGAGCGACCATGATCGCATCTTTCGCTTTGAAGTAAGTGCGGACGGCTCGGTCGGCCTACCGGAAGTTTACGCGACCGATGTAGGCCGTCTCCCCGACGGCTTGGCTCTGGATGCGGAGAACAATCTGTATGCCACCTGCTACGCGTCCGACGAGATCTATCGCATCAGCTCCGGGGGCGAAAAGCGGCTTCTGGCACATGATCGTTACGGCATCCTGCTCGGAGGGCCGACTAATCTTGCCTTCGGCGGAAACAACTTCGATGAAGCCTTCATCGCCAACCTTTCGCGCTATACGATTACTCGGTTTCATATTGGGAAACGAGGACAACCTCTGGCAAACCAGGCTCAATCATGATCGACTTGAGAGACAAAGTCGCTGTTGTCACTGGAGGTGCGCAGGGCATCGGGCGCGCGATCAGCGAGGCATTCGCTCAGGCCGGAGCATCGGTCTTCATCGCCGACCTGGACGATGCAATGGGAGCAGCGACAGCAAGTTCCATTTGTGAACGAGGGGGGGATGCAAGCTTCTGCCATGCTGATGTCAGCATTGAGTCCGACGCGGTGGCCGTGACTCAGCAGGCGGCCGCGAAACACAATCGCCTCGACGTTCTCTGCAACAATGCCGCCTATCTGGCGCAATTTCACAATCTTGCCGACGCCCCCATCGAGGAATGGGAAAGGTGCGTTTCCGTCTCGCTGATGGGCACGCGGCATTTCTCGCGCGAGGCGCTTCGCTGGATGATTCCCCAGCGTCGAGGATCGATCATCAACATAGCCTCGGTGCAATCGCTGGCGGGAGCGCGCGATTCTGTTGCCTACAGCACGGTTAAGACTGCGCTGATCGGGTTCACGCGCAGCGTCGCGTACGACTACGGACCTTACAACATCCGCGTAAATGCGATTTGCCCGGGAGCCATTCAGACGCGCATCTCCCCCAAGCCGGGTGATGAGCTTTACAACCGGCAGGTTGCGAAGACGTTTCTGGGGCGCGTCGGCCAGCCGCACGAAATCGGCGGAGCGGCTGTCTTCCTTGCCTCCGATGCGGCCGCTTATATCACCGGAACCGTGCTGGCCGTCGACGGCGGATGGAGTGCCATGTAGAAGACAGCAGGTCCAAATGCATAACTGCCTCCCAAGCGACATAGGAAATCACATAGTGAGTCCCGCATCAGGCTGCCCTTGCCATGCATGAATTCACCAGCGGCATGCCCCTCGGCACGATCGATATCGTCATTGTCATTGTTTATCTCGCCGTCACCATGGCGGTGGGATTTTATGCCGGCAGCAAGCGCGACAAGACCTCGAAGGGTTACTTCATGGCGGACCGTCGGCTGCCCTGGTACGTCATCGGCACTTCCATGGTGGCCGCCGATTTGGGCGCGCAACACTTCATCGCTCAGGTGGGAGCTTCGTATGCGCGCGGCATCGTAATCGCCGCCTTTGGATGGAACGCCTGGATCGTGTATGCCCTGCTGATCTGGATCTTCCTTCCTTATTACATGCGATCCAACCTCTACACCATGCCGGAATTTCTCGAACGCCGCTACAACCCCGCCTGCCGGAATCTGTTCGCGGTCTTTCTGGCGGTGGGATATATCTCATCGCTGATCGGCGGCTCGCTCTATGCCGGAGCTTTAATCCTGCAGAGCATCTTCGGCTTCAACATTCTGACGGGAGTATTGTTGCTGGGAATCGCCACCGGCCTGTACACGGTTTATGGCGGCCTCAGTTCCGCCGCATGGACGGATTTTCTGCAGATGGCTATTCTGCTGGCTTGCGGGCTGGTGGTCCCGGTCCTCGCGCTGGGCAGAGTGGGCGGATTTATCCACCTCGCTGTGACCACTCCGGCCAAGTTTTATTTCTTTCAGCCACCGACCGACCCGCTATTTCCGGTGACCGGAGTCTTCACTGGCTTTCTGACGATCGGCATCTGGTACAACTGCACCAGCCAGCACATGGTGCAGCGCTGCCTGGCAGCCAAGGACGAATGGAATGCACGCATCGGCATCATCTTCGCCGGATTCTTGCATGTTTTCATGCCGCTCTTGTTTGTGATACCCGGCATCATTGCCTATCGCATGATGCCGTCGCTGGCCAAGCCCGATCTGGCCTACCTCGGTTTGCTTGACCAGCTCATTCCCACCGGTCTGAAAGGGCTGGTGCTGGCGGCAATGGCGGCGGCAATGATGTCCACACTCGCCACCGTACTGAATTCTTCAGCCACGGTTCTCACTCTGGATCTCTACCGCAAGTTGTGGAACCCAGATGCCACGGAGGCCGAACAGGTGCGTTTTGGACGCTGGAATGGCGTGCTTACGCTGATCGCAGGCATGCTCATCGCGATTTATTTCAGCCGCGTTCAGGGATGGTTCCTGTTTGTTCTCGTGCAGAACATCTTTGCGTACATCGCCCCGCCGTTCGCAGTCGTCTTTACCCTGGGAATCCTGTGGCGACGCGCGAACGGCAAAGGGGCATTGGCCACGATCCTGCTCGGTCTTCCATTTTCGATTTTCCTGCAAAGATGGATTTTCGCCCATGTTGCCTGGTTGCGTCCTTACGACAGTTACCTGCACCGGGCGTTACTCTCGTGGGTCTTCTGCATGGTGTTGATGATTTCCATATCTCTCGCCACTGCGCCGCCGCCCCGAGAACGCATTGAAGGAATCATCTGGCGACCGCAATATGCGGCGCTGCCCGCCGATCAACGAGCGCGGTATAGCGGATGGCTGGATTACCGCGTGTGGTACTTCGCGCTGGTTGGGGTGGTTTGGTGTTTCTATGCCGTACTTCTCTGGTTTCAGTTTGTACGTCACTGACTTATCCGGTGATCGAAGGAAAAGAAATCCGTGTGGGTAGAGGTGCCGTAGCTACGGAAGCCGCTCAGGCGGCGCGCATCGGTGCCCGCATGCTGGAGCGCGGTGGAAATGCCATGGATGCTGCCGCGGCTGCCTGTCTTGCCTGCGGTGTGCTGATTCCGTATTACGTCGACATCGGCGGATACGCCTGCTCAGGAGTCGTTCTCGAAAGCGCATCCGGCAAAGTCTGGTCGCTCGATTCCAATTCCGCCGCCCCCGCCGCCGCCCATGCCTCCATGTATGAAGTGACGGAAAAGATTCCCGGCAAAGTTGGTGTCAACGAAAACGAATACTACTGCTCGGTCAAGAATGATGCCAACGTCTATGGTCCGCTGGCGGTTGCGCCTCCGGGTTTCATGGGCGGAGTCGGCATGCTATGGGAGAAGTGGGGACGGCTAAGGTGGTCCGAGATCGTCGAACCGTCCATTGCTCTGGTACAGGATGGCTTCCCATATGGGGAAAATGCCGCCGAGATCGAAAGACGGTTGCCCATTATCCGGCAGTACGAACCCACGTATCGCTTGCTCATGCCCAACGGCAAGCTCCCGCATGCCACCGACATCTGGCATCGAGTCGATTTGGACAAGACTTTGGAACGGCTGGCTTCCGCCGGTTGGCGCGACAGCTACGAAGGCGAAATCGGTCGCCGCATCGGCGACTATGTTCAAAGCATCGGCGGCGTGATGACGCGAGATGATATGGCCGCGTTCCGGCCGCGGGTCGGCGTGCCGCTGGAATCTTCTTTCCGAGGCGCCGCGGTGTACGGACCGATCTTGCCGAACGGTTCGCTCTCGGCCATGCAGATTCTCAATATGCTCGATCAATTCGAGCCGCTTTTGTTGGGCGATGTTCATTATTGGCATCGTCTGGCGGAAATACTCAAGCTGGCATGGCGCGACCGGCTTGATTATCTCGCCGATCCCGATTTTGTGGACGTTCCTGTGGCTCGACTTCTCAGTCGCGATTATGCCGCCGGGCGTGTCGAAGTACTGCGCAACTTCCCGGGCTACGTAGACCTGCTGGGATCACCTCAACCCACTGCCACGTCGCACGGCACCGCCAATGTTTCCGCGGCCGATGGGGAAGGAAATGTTGTTGCAGTAACCCTGACGCAAGGCAATCCCTTTGGCACATGCGTCACTGTGCCCGGGACAGGCTTCACGCTTGCGCACGGTATGTGCCGCTTTGATCCTCGGCCGGGGCGGCCAAATTCAGTCGCGCCCGGCAAAAGGCCCCTCAATAATCTGGGCTCGATGATTATCCGACTGTCTGATCGCGACCTTGCCGTCGGCATGCAAGGCGGCAGGCGGATCATCAGTGTGATCCCGCAGGTCACGCAGCGGATGATTGACTTCGAAATGTATCCGCAGGAGGCAGCGACGTCTCCGCGCATCCACACCATGGGATACGAGCCGGTGGAATGCGAGCAGTCGCCGCCCTTTCCGTGGGAAAAGGAACTTCGCAGCATGGGTCATGATGTTCGACCCGTAAGCGAGGTTGGAAGAACGGTTCACGTCGCCGAACTTTTCCACCCGACGAAGACGATTGTCGCCGGTGGATCAACTTTCGCGGCAGGCCTCTAAACGTCTCTAGCGTATCTTTCCTCGGCCGGCAACCCGCCACGAGCCGACGACCTGGTTGTTCCGAATCAGGAAAGCTTCGTCGTGCATGTTGATGCAGGTGCAAATGTGATTTGGAATGATCGAGAGAACCTCTCCTACGCAGAACCGATGCTCTGATTTCGTTGCATCGACGTGACCGTGCTCTTCACTGAGCTTGAACAAAGGTGCGTCGAGCGCTTCCATGATGCGTCCAAAGCCTGCCTTTGCACCTGCACTCAGCGGATCGGAAGACAGTGTTTTGGAACCAGCATCGATCATCGCGTGTCCTGTAACCGCGGTCGAGACCACGGTGGTGAGGATATGCACCGCGCAATCCTCTAGGCGGCAAGCTCCCTGATACAACGTGTTCAGGTCGTTATAGACATAGGTTCCAGGACGAATCTCGGTGAGGCCCGGGATTTGTCCACAGAACTCGGCGGCAGGTGTTGAACCTCCCGAGACGATTTCGACGGGCACGTGCGCGGCCGCCATCGCCTCGAGAGCTCGGGCGACCGGCTCGACCATGCGATGCGCCTCCTCCCGTCTTTCGTCAGCGCTTCCCCAAACACTACCGAAATAAGTCATCAGTCCAAGAAACCGCAGTCCCGGCAGCTTCTCGATTTTCGCCGCAAGCTGCGCGCAAGCCGGACCCGGCTGCAGTCCGCAGCGGCGATAGCCGGAATCGAACTCGACCAGGATTCCGAAAGTGGAATCCGCGTTTACGGCTGCGCGCGAGAGCTCCTGCGCGGTTCTTTCATCGTCGAGGGAAACCAGGACGCTTCGTTCACCCGCTAACATCGCCAGGCGGCGCAGCTTCTCCGCACCGATAACCGGGTAGGCCACGAGGATCTCATCCAGTCCACCTGCAGCCATCACCTCGGCCTCGCCGACCTTGGCCACCGTAACCCCGATCGCACCACGCTCGACCTGCATGCGTGCAACTTCGGGCGTCTTGTGGGTTTTGGTGTGAGGCCGTAGATGGATGCCTTGTTGGCGGCACAGCCTCGCCATTGTGTCCAGGTTGCGCTCGACAATATCGAGATCTACCACGAGTGCCGGTGTAGAAAGTTCGTGAACGTTCATAAAGTGATCGACGGAGTCTCAGGCATGCTTGGTTGGGCGGCCTTGGTGTGCCTCACCAGGTGACGAAGTCGTCCACAAAAGAGGTCACCTCCCGGACGATTCCTTCCAGAAAGCGTCTGCCTTTTTCGGCGGTGGCGAGATCGGGATGGCCGATGGTGCCGGTTTTCGAGAGTTCGTCGAATTCACTCACGTAGTACACCGGCTTCGCCAGTTGCATGTCGGCTTTGCGAAACGGCGACGGATGCTGCGGACCATCGCGACGCGCGCGTTCCATTCGGACTTGCTTGGGGCTGAGGTGAAGCATGAGCGAGGTCTCCATCTCGCAGGCGTGGCTCACGCCTCCCATCTCCGATTCCCGGATCTGCCTGATGGTCTGCGCCGCCAGACTCCAATACGCCGCATACACGACATGTAGAGCGGAGATCTTTTGAAACCTGGTTTTTACTTCGCGCAGGGCTGCACGAACCGGAACGTCGTTACCTCCATGCCCGTTGAGCAGAAAGATCTTTCGCGCTCCCATGTGAACCATGGAGCGGCACAAGTTGACGATTAACCTGATGTAGTCCATCTGCCCCACGCTCAGTGTGCCGGGGAACGCGAGGTGATGGGTGGAATGTCCCGCCCAAAGGCCCGGAAGCAGGAGAATTCTCTCCGGACGAGCTGCTTCCAGTTCGCGGGCAATTGCGGTAACGATCTGGGTATCGGTAGAGAACGGCAAATGGGTTCCGTGCTGCTCAAAAGAGCCGAGCGGAAGGAGAACCACCAAACCGTCGAAGTTCAGCTCTTTTACTTCCGGCCAGCTTAGGTTGTCCAGCAGCATCGCCCTGTCTTCCTTCGCGCTAAGTTGCAGCTTCCCTCGCCGGAATCGCGAGGGAGAAATTGCGATTTTTATACCCTCTCGATTCTCAACGGGGCAGATCGTTCCGTTCGGACGCGGCGGCAGGCGGCGGCAAAGCCCGTCCAATCGCGTTTCCAGTCGCCCGGAATGCGGGCGAAGAGGGAAGCAAAGGTCGGAACCCCATCGTGTTGTTTGAGAGAGACCCCGCGCGCATAGACTATGCAGATTTCACTCACCGCGCGATTGCCGCCGCCGGCGCTGCTACCCGGATCGTAAAAATAGAGGATCTCTCCCGGCAACGGAAGTTGCACATCGTTCTCGCGCGGAATCTCCTGGGGCCTATCAAGAACCACGAAGACCTCCGGTCCCGAGTACATCCCGTGTATCAATTTTTTTTCCAGTGGAAGCATGTTCCACACCGCCTCACAAATGCGCGGGGCTTCGGTTTCGAGCAGGTCAGCGACGACAGATTCACCGCTCTCGGTAAAGGTCAACCGAACTTGCCGGGAAGACAAACGATCAGTGCTCCTCAGTTAAGGTGCGCAAACCAGCGGGTGATTGAGCATGTGCGGCTCGGGGCAAAAGCTGTTCCGGGGTGACGGACAATACAGAATACCAGTGTTCAATACCATGAACAAAACTATTCTCCTCCTTGCCTCCCTCTAGGCTCCCACCGGCAAAGGCATCAATGAGCGGGTTGAGTGCCGGGTACTGGAATATCCGCAGCGAGTTCAGTCAATGAAGGCAGCCGATCATGATCGTGAAAGTCGGCCAGCAATTGCCGGAAGCGACTCTGGGCGCGCCGCCAGTATTGGTATTCCGCGTCCCAGCGGCCGAGAGCGGAAGCAACCCGGTAATGGGTATATTGCGCCAGCCAGGCTTGGTGGTACGCATCCTTCAACTGCAAGATGGTGTCCATAAGATCAGAGGTGCGACTGTGCGTCTGGAAGGCAATGCCCTGGCTGAGCACATCCGCTAGCTGCTGTTTGGTGGGTTGCTGGGGAAGCGTAGCCCAATTATCGGCAATCTCAATCGCATAGAGATATTTCATGCCCGCGTAATCCAGCAATCGTGCGCCTACAAGCAAGCTGGGCAGGTCCTCAGTCCACAGCCCCTTCGATCGCGCCCGGTAGAGACTCTCCTCGGCATTTTCGGCATGCAGCCTGCATTCGCGAAGATCTTCATGATGTTTCCTGAGTTCATCGACAACACCGGGCGCAAAGGGATCGGTCCAGACCTTCGACATGGTTTGCTGACCGAAGACCGCCTGCAGCTTCTGTTCGGCCTGGTTCAGTTCGCCGAGCGCCCCGGCCACGTCGGCGGCACCGGGACTGGAATAGAAGACGTGCGCAAACGCGGGGAAGAAGTTCGCGCGCTGCATGGGAGCCGTCTGCCACGCCGCCGCCACGCCGTACGCGAATCCCGGCCACGACATCTGCAAGAGCACCTGGCCATCGTCCGTCCAAACGGTGTTGACCATTCCCAGCGCGCCGGATTTCCGCCCGGCCGTCAACCAGGTATCCACATTGGCGAAGGTCATATCGAAATCCGGGGCGATTTCAGACCAACTGCTCACGCCCGGCACGACCATATGCGGCACATGATGAGCAACCAGCGGATCGAGCCAGCGCTTGTACTCGGGATCGTGCCCGGGATCGTAGTACCAGGCCAGCGCGATTAAGCCCGGGGGAAGTTGCGAGATGATGTCGGGAAACTTCACCATGATGTCGCCGTAGGCCATCACTTGCTTGCCGCGCTTCCGGAAGAGATTGGCCACCCCGTTCAGTTGGCGGATGAACAGTTTGACCGGGGTTACTCCGGGCCCGGCTCGATCCGCAGCTTTTTCGATGGCGAATGTTTCGTCAAATCCGATGTCGACGAAAGGGCTGGGAAACAGATCGGCGATTTGTCCGATCCAGTCCTCAAGCAGGGAACTGGTTTTGGGATTCTCGGGATTGAATTCTCCTCCGTGAGGAAAATCCGCCAGATCCGAATAGCGCTCGATGCGGAACAGATCGTGCAGATGTCCATAGAGTTCGACTGCGGGCACAACGTCGATATGCCTCTGACGGGCATAGCTGATAATCTCGCGCACTTGGTCTTTGCTGAAGCGGGCATCCGGATTCAGCAGTGGATAACCGTCGAGTTCAATGTTGGCTTCCGAATAGAAGAAATACTGGTTGGCTTTGAATCGCGCGAGCAGATCGATCTGCTTTTTTACCTGCTCGACCGTGCACATCGGCCCCTCGCTGCCTACATCGACGAGGGTTGCGCGGTACGCCAGCGTGGGCCAGTCGGCGATCCGCACTCGCGGGAAACTCGCTGCCGATGCGGTGCCGTCAACCAGTTGCAGCAGAGTCTCAACGCCGTAGTAGACGGCGGCCGATGAGCGCCCGGCGATTTGTACGCCGTTGCCATCGATCGTCAATCGGTACGCCTCTCGTGAATCGGGACCGGCTTTCTCGTTTGATCCAGGGAGCGGATCGGGAGCGCCGGTCCTGGTGAGGACGATAAGGCGGGCGGCCCCGGATGAAGAGTCGGTGATCTGGATCGTGAGCCCGGTTTTCTCCTTGAGCCCTCGCGCGAGCTCTTCGCCCGCGAAGCGATCTTCTGGTGACGGGGGAGAGACATAGGCGATCATGAGACCCGAAATGGGAATTGACCCGCCTTCGTACCGTACCTGTTGCGGCTGCGGCAGCAGCTCCGGCGGCTGAGCAAACATCGAGACGCTGAAAGCCAAGAGGAAGGCGAGAACGGCAAGCCTGGAAATGTTTTGCTCGGGGCGTTTAGCAGAGCCTGGCGTGAGTTGCAAATACGCCGATGAAGCCGGATGGAGGGTCATTTTGTACGCAGGCGGCGCGGTCATCTATTGAAACAACGCCATGATATTACACCTGCGTTCGCTTGAAGAGATAAGCCGCGCAGCCATCTGCGGATGGTGAATGCTGTAGCGAGATAGCGCAAAATCCCATGGATATGAGATCTTTACACGGTCGCCGCGCCATGCCGTGACCACACTTTGCGCATTCTCCACGTTTCATTAGCAGCACGGAAGCGCGTGTTCTATTGACCTCGGCCGCCGGATGACCTATAGCTATACGGTGCGCAAACTGCGAGACGTGATCGTCACGGCGGCAGTCATCGCCTGCGTGACCGTCGCCGGACTGCCGGCCCGCGACCTGAGCAGCGCCGGTCGCAGTCGCCTGATCCGCGCGGATCTTTCCCGTGAAACAGGTCCACACAGCCGTGCTGCGCTGATGGTCGTCGGAGCGGGACGCGCCAACGAAGGACTGCGTGCCGATTGGCAGGCGCAACTCGCGCAAACTCAGCGGGAGATCGGGTTTCAGTACATTCGATTCCACGGTTTGCTCGACGACGACATGGGCGTCTACACCGAGGATGACAGCGGCAATCCACGTTACAACTTCCAGTACATCGACACGCTCTATGACGCGCTGCTGGCCCTCCACATACGTCCCTTCGTGGAATTGTCGTTCATGCCCGCAAAGCTTGGCAGCGGCGCGCAGACGATCTTCTGGTACAAGGCCAACGTCACTCTGCCGAAAGACATGCGCAAGTGGCAAGGGCTGATCCATGCTCTCATGGCGCACTGGCGGGAACGCTATGGCGAGCCGGAGATATCAAAGTGGTACTACGAAGTCTGGAATGAACCCGACCTGAACGCATTTTTCGCCGGCTCCTTCCAGCAATACCTGGAGCTCTACGGCGTGACCGCGACGACCATCAAGAGCGTGTGCCCGGCTTGCGGGGTGGGGGGCCCCGCGGCGGCGAGCGCGCCAACGGAAAAAATCTTCCTCGACGCGATTGCCGCCCAACATCTTCCTGCAGATTTCCTCTCCACGCACATATACGCGACCAAGAGCGGGTTCCTGGACCGTGCCACCGGACGCGTAAGCACAGTGTTTGATGCTTCTCCCAACGCCATCGTTGGTCGGGTGTGCGCTTCACGGCAGACGATTAAGGCATCTGCCTTTCCCAATCTGGAACTGCATTACACCGAGTGGGGCTCGTCCTGGACTTCTACCGATCCTTTGCATGATCAATACCAACAGGCCAGCTTCATTCTCGATCGCCTGCGCAAAGCCTTGCCCTGTGCCACCTCGATGTCGTACTGGACTTTTACCGATATTTTCGAGGAGCGCGGGCCGCGATTCATGCCGTTTTATGGCGGCTTTGGTCTGCTGAATTATGAAGCCATCCGCAAGCCGTCTTATCTGGCCTACGAATTTCTCTCCAGGCTGGGAACAGCCGATGTTGAAGCGACCGACACTGCTCCGCGGGGGCCGCAATCGTGGATCACCCGAACCGGCGACAAGCAGGTCCAGGTTCTGTTTTGGGATTATTCCCCGCTCGCGCCGCCTGAAGGCCAGGATGATCAGACCTTTTACAAGAAGGAGCAGCCTGCCGCGGCCGCCGACCCGGTTGCGCTGCGGCTTACCCATGTTCCCCGAGGCCGGTACCGCCTGGATGTTTACCGGACCGGCTATGAGTTGAATGATGCCTATACCGCGTACCTGCACCTCGGCGCGCCTTCGCAGCTCACGCGCCGGCAAGTTGCGGAACTGCAGGCAAAGGCGTCTGGCGCGCCGACAGAGACCCGCGCGCTGCAGGTTCAGAACGGGAATTTTGAGCAAACCTTCCCGATGCGCCAGAACGACGTTTATTTTGTAACTCTGACGCGAGACTAGCCAGCGAAATTAATATGCGATGGATTCTTGCTCTTCTCTTGCTCGCCGGCACGGCATCGGCCAACTCGCTCCGTGCAGGCGCCGCGCAGGTTGTGATCACGCCCCCCAAAGGCGCGCCTATGGCCGGCTACTACAACAGCAGAATGGCCGAAGGCACGCACGACGATCTCTACGCCAAGGCACTGGTGTTGGAAGCCGACCATGTCAAGGTAGCGCTGGTGGTTTGCGATGTAATTTCACTCCCGCGCGAGGTCACCGAACAGGCTCGTCACATCGTGGAGCAGAAAACCGGCATTGCCGCTGATCAGGTCATGATCAGCGCGAACCACGATCACACCGGACCTGTCATCCTGACCTATCCCTCGCGATATAACCTGCAGGGCGAGATGAAAGCCATCGCGCAGCAGTACACCGACCGTCTCCCGCTGCGAATCGCCGAGGCGGTAATAGAGGCGAGCGCACATCTTCAGCCGGCGCAGATGCGCGCCGCCATAGGCCATGAGAAGACGCTTGCTTTTAATCGCCGCTACTTCATGAAAGATGGAAGCGTCGGTTGGAATCCGGGCAAATTGAACCCAAACATCTTACGTCCAGCCGGCCCCACCGATCCCTCAGTTCCCGTGGTTTACATGGAAACCATGGATGGTACCGGAATCGCGGCCTACACCAACTTCGCCATGCATCAGGACACGACCGGAGGTCTTCAGTTCTCGGCTGATTACTCTTACACGTTGGGTAGAGTTCTGCAGATGGCCAAAGGAGAGAACTTGCTGAGCATGTTCACGATCGGCTGCGCCGGTAACGTGAATCATCTCGACTTCTCACGCCAGGATCCGCAGTCCAGCTTTGCTGAGGCAGCGCGAATCGGAGCTGTTCTCGGCGGAGACGTTCTCAAGACCATCCAGCGCGCGCCGATCGTCGATGTCGCGCGCATCGAAGTGAGTTCGCGAATTCTCCAGCTTGATCCGCCGCAATTCACACCCGAGGAAATTGCCTGGGCGCACCGCACCCAAGTGACCTTCGACACTGACCATCAAGCAGCATTCCTGGACCTGGTTCGTGCGGCCAAGATCATCGACGTTGAAGCGCGGCATGGCAAGCCTTTTACCGCCGAGGTGCAAGTGATTGCGCTCGGCGATCAGGTTGCATTCGTCGGCTTCCCAGGCGAGATGTTTACCGAGTTTGGCCTGACGTTAAAAGAGGACTCGCCCTTTCCGACGACCGTCGCAGTCGAGCTGGCGAACGGTGGTCTCGGCTACATCCCGAATCGGCAGGCGTATCCGCAGGGCGCCTACGAGGTGATCAGCTCAAGGGTATTGCCGGGATCGGGTGAGATGTTGATGAATTCGGCTTTAGAACAGCTCGACGAAGTTTTTCGGCGCCTGCACTCGAAGGCATCGGGTCACGTGGGTCAGTGACGCTACTCTTGCGGAGAACTTAAGCACTCGGATTCGCGCTCGGCAAGTTCTAGTTCACCCCTTGTCCGCAATGTCCTGCCAACTCACTGATTCCTCCAGAGGTGAATTCGCGGACTACTTTCAGCCATGGATTCTCCTCTTCTGTGAGCGGCAGTTGCCAAACGATTACTCCATCGGAGTATGTGCAGCCAATTTACAAGGCGGTCTTTAGGATTTCCGGTTTTGGGCCGCCTTGCTTGTGCCACGATGTCGAATGCGCGTACACACCCGCATAGACAGGGAAACGGCCATGCACCACCGACCGTCCATCGCGGACGAAAGCACGCAGCCCGTTGTTCTGCTCGAGATTCACCCACCATAGCCACAGGCCGTCTACGCAGCCGGCGTAGCGATCGGCTGCATCGCGATCCAGATCGTAGATCGTCGGAATAAACAGGAGCTTGGGGTTGATCCTGAGCTTCGCGCGGTTGACCTCGCATACATAGCTGCGCGTGAACGTTCGATCGTTCCCGCCGGCGTCGATGTCATCGATATTGACTCCTCGCAGGGCCGGGTACTTGAGAGAAAGCCTCGCCAGCTCCTGCATCCATCGGACAAAATCTTCCCGGTATGGGAGGCTGAAGCCCTCCGTGTGGGGAATCAGGACGGCCCAGATCTCGATGCCCCCGGCCTGCGCTGCCGGGAGCAGATTCAAGAAGTCCTGATATGCCATCGGCGAGTGCTCCTCGATTGGCTGGACATAACAGGTGAAGTGGTTGGCTTTAAGTAGGCGAATGGTTGCTGCCACATCGAGTTCGTGATTGGCGCGTTCGATGGGCACGTTCCAGGAGCAGGGAACACTTCCCATCGCGTGCGTCTTTGTTGCAGCTGCGAGGGCGGAAGGGCCTGTTACAAAAACGGGCAGGCAAACAGCTACGAATGCAAGCGTGATACGGCAGCGCAGTGCCACGCAATGTCTATTTAGAGCCACTTTGGAATTCCTCATTTGGGCTTACTGCACGAAACGCAGCAACTGCGGCCGGTCGCGCGGCACTTGGACGTCCAGAATGATTCTTCCTTCCGCGATCTGAAACGGCTGATGGCGTCCCTCGGTTAAATTTTGTATCGCACCGACCACGAATTCAGGTTTTGCCAGTGAGAGTTGCGTGCTCACATCGTCGGCTTCGTGATTAATCGCGAAAACATAGGCATCGCTCCCATTCGCACGCAGCGACACTTCTATATCCGGGTTCGTGCTATGGACGCTCGGGATTGCCCGCGCCTGCTGTGTGATCATCCACAGGAGCTGCTGCAAAGATGCGCGCGAGGCGTCGTCGCCGTCCTTGCACGCAATGAACGCCGTGTCCTGCATGCAGAATCCCAGGAGGTACGCTTTCCCATTCCCGGATTGACGGGAGGCGAGCACAGCGTCTCCTCGAGCAGTCTTCAGGACCACATCTGCGCCGGCAGGCTGAAAGACTCGCGGGCTAATTGCGCGGAAGTTGAATCTGGAATTGAAGGCTGTGCCGTCGACGATCTCGCCTGCGATCACGTCTTCGTCATGACCGGCGGTCGGCGCAATGAACCAATGCGGCTGGGCTTGCGAGGGTATCCATACACCCGACCGTTGCACGCGATCTTCGTGCGTCTCCTGCACGCCGAAGAGGTCGAGCATGATCGTCAAAGGATTGCGATATTCATCGAGCCGGGGCACGCAGTCCGCAATAATCGTCCCACCTTCGTTTACAAACTCGACAATACGTTTGGCGACTGTCTCCGGCAGTAGCACGACGTCAAAGAGCACGAGAATTCGATAATCGCCCAAACCGTGATCGCGAATCTGCTCCTCATGGAGGCAATCGAGTTCCCCGAAAGCCTGCAGGAAGAACTCGTAGGCTGTTGCGACGTTCCAGTACTCCTGCTGAAGCTGTATGTATTGTGTACGAGGAAATACGAAGCAGGCTTTGGCTTTCTTTTTCGGGCAGGAAAGCAGGCCGGGTGCATCCTGCAGGACGCGCAGCCCGTTTCCTAACGTATCCCAGTGCTGCTTGTCTTCGGGAACCTTGTATCCGCTGATAAGGAGGTTGGCGCCTTGGGCGACCGCAGTGAAGGTGGTTTCCGCCTCGGCCCACCCCTGGCTCTGGATCGCAGGGCCCATAAAAGCCTTGAACCATTCGCGGTTGTAAGTGCCAAACCAGAATCCGAGCTCCTTGCCGTACGAGTAGGTCAGGTTGCGCATCTGGGAAAAAGCAAAGTGCATCTGGCTCATGCGCGGCTGGCGAATCTTTCCGCATTCGCCGTAGCGGAAGTCGTGCATCATGTAGGGATAAATATCGAATACGAAGGTATCGGCGAAATCTGCGCCCCAATGAAAGACGTCGTCCACAGCGATCTTCTCGTTCGAGGCGACCCCCGCCCCGAACGCACTGTGACTGTCATGGGTGAGGATCACTTTGATCTCAGGATCGGATTGCTTGATCAGCCGATACACCTGTCTCCAGCCGTGGGAAAACGTATCCGACTGGAAATTGAGCAGGTCTAGCCACTCGCGCGGCGCGGAGCGCGCGACATCAATATCAAGCGGCATGTCGTAGCCGTAGCGCTCGCGGAACTGGCTCCTCGCAGCTTCGCTGGTATCGAACGATTGGGATCGGGCATGGAATGGCTCGTCCTGGTAGCAGAACAGGTTATAAACGCCGGGCAGTTGCTTCAGCTTTTGCAGCACGGGTGCGAGATTTCGCCGCACCGCTTCCGGGTAGTCGCTGGAATACACCGATACAGCAGACGGAGCGTCCCGGCCAAAAATCTCGACTCCGTGCCCGGCGGCGAAGGTGTAGTTGTAGGTCAGGAACATAGCGTGCGAGCGCGCATAGTCGAGGCAGTATTGTTCCAGTTCCGAGGGCAGGCCGAACGGATACTCGAGCCCGGTGAAGCCGTACGCAATGTACTCGTCGATCGCGACGCGCAGGACCGATCTGGCCTCGGCGCGGTCGGCGAGAGACTCCCATCCCTTCTGCCCGGGTAAAGCCGAGATCTGCAGAACAATGGGGATGATTTTTCTGGTCGTGAGCTGGGCAGACGAGGGTGGAGCGGCCGCGGTGATCGCGCCCCCCCGCCGGCCAGGCCAGGCAGCCAGCATCGACAGCAGCTTCAGAAACTTTCTTCGATCCATCGTCCGCCAGCACTCAGTTCTTCGACGCCGCCCGCCGCCAGTGTCGGAGGCATCAGTGGACTGGCTGGTGCGGTTCAAACGTGGCGCAGGGACCACTCGTGGATCGGCACAGATGCCAGCCCGTACTCGGCAGCGTGGTTAGCGCGACCATGCTGCCGCCGGGCGCGTGCACGGTTACAACTCCATCACCTTCACTATTGACTGTGCCGGCACTGCTCACATCGCCTGCGCCGTCGCCATTCCACAGCAGCACGTTGAACTCTGTTCCGCGAGGCAAATTCCCGATGGTGAAAGTCGCATCACTCTGGTCCGAACTCAGGGCAAACAGAGTCTGGTCTCCGCCCGGACTGCGGAAGGGAGCTACCAGCTTAGCTCCAGATGTGCCCTGCAATCCAAGCACCTGCCAGTGCTGTCCGGTGGTGTTGGCCATCAGCCATTCCATGTAGTACGCAGGACGCAAGGGCCAGCGATCCTGGCCGGAAGCAGGATCGAACAAGTAGCCAATGAGGGAATAGTCCTGGAATCCAAAGTCATACTGCGCGCGGTAGAAGTCCCATTTTGAAAAACCGCCGAATCCATCCTCGGCAGCGAGGATGTTGAACCACGCCTGCTCGAAGGCTGCGATATTGGTTTGGGAAATCGGCGTTTGATTTCCAGAAGAATCGATGTACATGCCGGGATCTGTCAGTACCAGCTTCCCGTTTCGGTACGGGTCAGGAACCATGATGCTGACTCCGTTCACAGTTTTTACGCCGCGAACGCCGTACTCGGTAACCGACAGCGGCTTGCGCTGCTCCGGGGGAATGCTGTTGTAGACCGCCAAAATCCCGCTGAGTCGCGACTCTATCTTTGCGGTATCCCAGTAATCCCAGTAGATGTGGACCGACCATCCGTCGAGCACGTCGCCCATATGCGTCGCCATATATTGGAACCAGCTCATTTGGCCGTTTAAGACCAGGTCGCCGCCAACGAACTTGATGTGGTCGCGAATTCCGTCAGCGCGTAAATACTGATCGAGCAGCCGGTAGCATTGTTCGTACAAGGGCTGCTTCACCCAGGTTGTATTCACTTCGTTCTGAATAGTGATTTGCTGCACGGCAGTAAATTTGTGATTGATCAAGAGGTCGGCCAGCGTGCCCGCAAACTCCTGCATGTCCTGCTGGATCAGCGTCTGCTGGATCACGGGATCATCTTTGGGGGCGCGCTCAATGAACCACCAGGTAATGTTGACGTTCGCTCCCGCCGCTTGGGCGAGCGCAATCGTTTGGTAGAAGGAAGTCATGCGGTTTTGGTTCGCCGGATCGTAATTTGCCGGAGAGAGGAAGATGCGAACCAGTCCCGGCTTCATGTCCTTCACCTTCTCCTCGAGATTGGGCAAGTCCTGCGGCGGAACGTTGCCGGTACCTTTAGTGGGATCATTCAGCGCCGTGTACAAGTGCATGTTCATCTGCGCGCCGAACCCTTGGAAATCGGGGACGACTACGTTTTGTGGCGTGACCGCGAATTCGGTCACTTCCGTCTTGGCATTTACGGTTCGCGCACCGTCGCCCTGACCCAGCGTGGCGTGTACCGAAATGGGAGCCAGTAGCGGGATATCGCCGATATCGATTACGGCCTGGCCGCCGGGTGCAGCAACCTGGCTGTAGGTGCTGGCATTCTGCGGCTGTCCATCCGGCCCGGTGAGCGACACGCGCACGTTTTCAAACTGCTGCGGAACTGCGCCAGAACCGGAAACCGACAGATACAGCTTGGCGCTAGCCTCCTGCGGCCCGCGCAGGGCATACGCATCCAGCGTGGCGTCGGTCGAGACCTGCGCCGCGATCGATCCAGCCGTCAGTGCCAGGAATAACCATCCACATGAAAGTAAAGATCCAAATTTGGCAATGCGCTTACCTGTCGAGTTAATCACCAAGTCCTCCTAATCAATGTCCGGAACTCGCCGGTTCCTGACTGCGATAACGAACGGGTGAAATTCCGCTGCAACAACGGGAATTTTGGAGCGTGCGCCGGCTAGTAACGGAGCGTAAGCCCGAGTTGGATAATGCGATTTCCGTCTCCGCCAAGCACTTGTCCAGTATTCGCGTTTGGAGTTCCGCCATCGCGGGTGTCCGCAAGCGTTGCGTTGGGATTGTTGAGATTGAAATGGTTGAAGGCGTCGAAAAAGTCGGCGCGGAATCCCAACTTCATCCGCTCCGTCACCGCAAACGACTTCTGCGCACTGATATCCCAGTTTGTATAGCCGGGGCCGAAGAGCATGTTGCGGGCCGCGTTGCCCCAAGCCCAAGGCTGCGGAGGCGCAAATGCATCCGGATTGAACCACTGCACGCCGTCGATGACGTCGTGACCCGATTGCTGGCCGGCATAAAGAGGAACTCCGGGGACGCGGTCTACCCTGCCACCAAACCACGAGGTGTTATATTTTGTAGGCACGGCGAAGGTCACATTAAACGGCGTTCCGGTGCCGTAAGTTGTGATTCCGGAGAGAGACCATCCTCCGAGCACTGCGTCGGTGAACCCATTGCCTCCGTTCAGCCAATGCCTCCCGCGACCGAAGGGCAATTGATACACATAATTGAAGACTAGCCAGTGTCGGCGAATTGCGTCACTGTTGCCGTAATCCAGCATAGGATGCAAAGGCTGTTGCGGGCCGCCCCCTTGTGCGACATCGTCCAGGCTGCGCGTGAATTCATATTCGCTTTGGAAACTCAGCCCGTTACCGAAGCTGCGCTTTACACCCACCTGCGCCTGATTGAAATTCTGGATCCCTAGGCTGCGTGTTTCGTGAATGCTGCTAAATGGCTGATAGGGGAGTTGCTTCTGTTTAGTAACGTTCGGCTGCTGCACATCCGGCAGATCGATCTCGCCACCGTTGTAGGGCAGGTCCTCGGTGTGATTGCCGATATACGAGGTCCGCACCACCCACGCCCCAAAGCCATGCTCAAGCGTGAGGTTCCATTCCTGTGACATGGCGTTCTGGAAATCCCGCTGCAGAAAACTAATGCTCGGATTTGGCGAGACGATTTCACCTTTGGAGCTGCCGAACGGGTTCGCAAAGGTCAAGTCGGGCATAAATGGCGTGGCTGGTTTGGCCGGAAGCGCAGTCGTGAAAGGCTGTGATGTCGAGAGCAGCCAAGGAGTATTTTGCCCATCGGTGCGGGACCCGACGAAACCAGGTTGGAAGTTGTAATAAACGCCGTAGCCGCCGCGGAGTACCGTATTGGAATTGCCCAATGGGCGCCAGGCAAATCCCAGCCTTGGCGAGAAGTTGTTGTGATCGGGCTCGACGTAATATTGCGGCCATCCGAGTCTCTGCGAGGTCTCCCACTGGTATGCCGCGAACTGCGCAGCATCCATGTTCGGCAGCAGAACCGGCGTGGTGCTGTTCTCCGATAGAACCATCTTGCCTGTGTTGAGGTCGAATGTTGTCGTTGTCGGCTGACGATACGCCCAGGGACTCTGGTATTCGTAGCGCAGCCCCAGGATCAAAGTGAGACCCGAGGTCGCCTGCCACGTATCCTGGAAGTACGCGCCCCAATCGCGAGAGTAGATTGCGCTGGCAAAGAGTCCCTGCCAGGCGGTTGCGTCTGAACTGATCGTGCCCAGGAGAAAGTCGGCGAAGGCGTTTCCGTTCGAGGTGGGCTGCCCCGGCCATCCGTGATTACCGGTCCACTGGCCGGTGAAACTAAAGCGCCCGGTTGGAGGATCGCCCGTCGAAGAGCCTTTGCGGGATTCGATCTTGTATCCGGTCTCATCGAAGCCCGCTTGGAAGTTGTGCTTGCCCTGTACGTGCGTGAAGTTGTCCGTGAATTCCCAGTCCCAGCGCGGAGTATATAGACCTGTTCCGTAGTCATGAATCAGGACTCCGCCGTTCCCATAGCCGGTGGCGTTTATCTGAGGAAGGCCGCGGAAGAAGGTATCCGGCATTTGCGGAAAGAGATCTTTGGGATTCACATCCTGATTGAGGCCGCTGAACTTGGTTGCGTAATCGGCCCAACCTACGCGGAAATCGTTGATGGTTGAGGAATTGAAAACGTGTGTTTCTGAGGCGCTGGCGGTGAAGTTTTTGTATCCATAGCGGAGCTGTCCGAAGCTGGGCGGCCAGTTGGCGAACGAGTTCCAAGGTGTAGCCAGGCGCTGCGCGAAAACGCCGAACAGTTGATCGCTGGGGCGCAAGTTGTAATCAACCCGGACGTCCTCACCATCGACATCCTGAGTAATCGGAATGGTAGTGAAATAGTTTGTCTTCCCGGAGGGCAGTCCGGGCGATGTGGCGTCGGTGGGAACCGGAAGGTATTTCAAGTACGCCAGCGACTGCGGGGCAAACATACTGGTGGGGATTTGGTTATTGGCGAAAGGACTGCCTGTAAATGGATTGTAGAGTTGCACGCCACCCTTGGCGCTGCAAACTCCACTGCTGTTGTAGGTCGAGCACAGTGCGCCGAAATCCCCATTCCGCATGGCTGCGCTCGGATAGACTTGCTGCGCCGTTCCGCTAGTGTTGTGACGGTAGCCACTGTAATCGGCGAAGAAGAAGAGTTTGTTCTTTACGATCGGCCCGCCGATGTTTCCGCCAAACTGATTGAGATGATCGTTGGCGCGCGCGATGCCGGTAGCATTGTTTACGTATGTGTTGGCGTTCAAAATGGGGTTCTGCAGATACTCGTAAGCCAGGAAGTGAAAGTCGTTGGTCCCCTGCTTTGTCACCAGGCTCACCGAGGCATGGTCGCGGTACTGCGCGTCCATTCCATTGGTCTGGACATGCAGCTCCTGAATTGAGCTCGGCGGAGGCATCACCAGCAAACCGACGCCCTGCACGGTAGCGCCGCCGCTGTTTCCCGGATCGTTGTTGCTGACGCCATTCACGTTAAAGTTCACGCTGCCCCAATGCGACCCACCGCCGATCTGAGGGTTGGTGGCATCGCCGCTGGTCGGCGCTTGTACTCCGGGAGCGAGCGCGATGAAGGCGTCAACCGTCTGAAGGCCGGTCGGCAGGTTCTCCAATTGCGTCTGCGAAACAGAGTCGCTGATAGCCATTGAATCGGTGGTCACCGGGGTCGCGTTGGCCTTTACCTCGACCGACTGCTGAACCGCGCTCACCGACAAGTTCGCATCAACCCGTCGCGTCTGCGTCGAAAGAACCCTCACTTCGATCGCGCGATAGGTTGTGAACCCCTGTTTTGCAATCGTGACTTCATAAGTGCCGGCGAGAATTTCCGGCACCGCGTAGCTTCCGTCGCTGCCGGTCGCCGTCGTGCGCACCGCGCTCGTGCCCATGTTCCTTACCGTGACCTGCGCTTCCGGCAGGGCGGCGCCGGAGGGATCGGTCACGCGTCCCACAATGGAACTCGCAATGTTTTGCGCGAACAGCGCGCTGCCGGCAAGCAACAGTTGCGCTGCCAAAACCATCCGCATCATTCTTTGCATAAGTGACTCCGGCTGTCGAAAGTCTTCCGCACGTCCATCGACCAAACAATCTCGGCCCTCCAGTCGTCGGAGCCTGGCCAGCGATTCTCGGCTCTCGCGCTCGTACCCTCGTGTTCTATTAGAGAAACGACCGTGCGGCCAATTGCAAGCGGCTACCTAGTTACGCTCTTACGCGAGCCCTTGTCAAGTGGTCGGCGGCCATGTCGTCGAAGCGGTTCAATACAGAGACGGAGCGGATCAGTGGGCGGCGCCGGAGGAGATTGGAAGCACTACTTCGAAGTGTAGGCGGCGCGGGAATGCGATAGATCGTCTCGGTTCTGGCTCCTCCAGTATTTCCTTCAGGGCTGGCGAGGCCGACGGTTGCGGTGAGTTCCGACTCGGGTTGAGCATGATGCAAAACGCTCGGCTTGTTCACGTCAGTTTTACTCGCCGGTGATCGAGTTGTTTGTCTTCGCAATCGAAGCACCGTCATCCACGGGCAAAGTTGCAACATCTCATGAATCTTCGTCTAGCGCGGGAGAATGCAGATCCGAGTATTCGGCTGTCAGGCGCCGAATCCGGCAATTGAAATCGTTGAAGCGCTTCTGCCAGCGCGTCGCTTCCTCCGCGGTGTAACTGTAGAATCCGTGGCCATTCGCGATCCCGCGGCCGCCCGACTCGACCACGCGCCGCATCAGGGGCGGAACCTCGGGGCTGGTGGAAAGGTCGGGAAGCAGATCGCGCATGACCCGGTAATAAGCATCCACCCCCATCAGATCCATATAACGGAAGGGACCGGCAAAGGGGATCCACCACCCGACATCGTTGCGCAGGGAGCGGTCCACATCTTCCACGGTGCAGGCGCCGGACTCGACCAGGTGGCAAGCTTCACGGAACATGGCGTAGGAGATGCGGTTGGTAATAAATCCGCGAATGTCCCGTTTCAGAACCGAAGCTTCCTTGTTCCAAAATGGAGTCAGCCGCACCACGCGATCGACCAGTTCAGGAGCGGTTCGCTCTCCAGGAATGATTTCCATGAAGCGAGTGATGTGTGCTGGCTCGTCCCAGTGGATGCCGACGAATCTCTCCGGGTGGCGGGCGCTGCTCTGCAGCAGGCTGATGGGAATCGCCGAGGTATTGGTCGCAATGATGGTCGCTGCCGGAACCACCGCTTCGATCTCGCGAAAGATATTGCGCTTGAGCTCGATGTCTTCGGTTACAGATTCGAAGACAATGCTGCACCCGGCAATGTCCGGGTAGCTGGCGGAGACACAAAACCGGTCGATGAGAGCGGCGGCGGGGGATTTCGCGATTTCCTCGGCAACCATCTCGTCGAGGAACGCGCGCACCCGTTGCCGGGCTTCGTCGCGGCTTGCCGGATCGTTCGTGATCCCGGTCACCCCGTGGCCGGCTCCGAGAAGACAGGCCGCGATGCTGCGCCCCATCAGACCGAGCCCCACCACCGCGACTTGAATTTTTCCGAGATCCGGGGGAGCGCTGCGGCGTCGCTCAGGTTGCATAACACCTCCCATTACTTTTCAATTTGCGCTGGACTCCTCCATGAATGCGAGCGACACGGCGGGCCGACTGAAGCCGCGCGTCTGGACGGCGAGGTAAGCGATTCCAAGCACCACCCATGCGCCGCCGATCCACTTTGCCGATTTGGGAAGACTGCACCAGATGATCAAACAGAAGAGCAAGCCGGCGGCGGGAGCAGCGATATCCTTTATCAAGCTCCGGCTTTCCCGGACGCGCTGGAAATAAAACGTCCGCATGGCCGCCGCATTCACGCCCATGAAAGCAAGAAAGGCTCCAAAATTCAGCACCTCCGCTGCATGTTCATAGCTTAAGGTCAACGAGCCCGCAATCGTGAGCGCGCCGAGCAGGCACAGATTGAACACAGGTACTCCGGTCCGCGTATGCAGCGAACCGAAGCTGCTCTTCGGTAATACCCCGTCACGACCCATGCCGAACAGCAACCGGGCTGCTCCAACCTGTCCGGTCAAAGCGCTGCCAAAACACGCGATGAATAACGTTAAGGCCACGGCTTCATACAGCCAGAAGCCGCCTGCGCGGCGGCAGACGTCGAGGAAGGCGGTTTCCAAATTGGGAAAGGTCGAATACTGCGGCCACACCAGAGCCGCCAGGTAGATCTGCACTGTGCTGAACAGACCGGTCAGGGCACAGACCAGGGTGGTGGCGAGCAGCACATTGCGGCGCGGATTCTCTACCTCTTCGGCGAGCGTGGTGACGCCATCGAAGCCCACGTAGGTGAGTGCCGCGAACGACGTGGCGGTGAGCACTTCGCCAATGTTGAAGGTGCGAGGGTTGTAGAAGGGCAGGGATGTGAACAGGGCGCGCGGACCCTGACCCGTCCAGACGTAGTGCACGGCCGCGATCATAAAAACGGTAATCACCCCGCACATCACGAACAGCAGGATGACATTCGACCGCGCGGTTGTGCGGATGCCCCGCAGGTTCAGCATGGTGATCACTCCGCCGATCAGCACAACCCATAGCCAGTAGGGAAGACCCGGAACCATGCGCGCCAGAGTCAAGGCTGCGTAGATGGTGCTGACAATAGGAACGATGAGGTAGTCCAAAATCATCGCCCACCCCGCGACAAAACCCAGATGAGAATTCAGGCCGCGGCTGACGTAGGTATAGGCCGATCCCGCCGACGGATAGCGAGAAGCCATTCGTCCATAACTGACCGCGGTCAGCATCATCGCCACCATCGCAATCAGAATGGTGGTCACCATGTGGCCGCGGGACATCTGCATGGCAATGCCAAACAGGCCCACCGCGGCAATAGGCTGAATCAGAACGATTCCGTAGAACACCAGATCCCACAAGCCGAGCACGCGTTTGAGAGTGGGAGGAGCTGGAGTCGCGGGGGTCGCAGTCATCAGAGTCATCGACCGAGGGCAGGACTCGGTCTTGAATGCCTCGTTTTCCTATTGAATCGCTGATTCGCGAGCCGGTTCATTCTCGGGTCGGCGCCCGGGTTTGTCAAGTTGCCGAATCCGCGCGTACGCAGCCATTCTATTGACAATCCCAGGATCCGCGTATACTCTGCTCAGCGTTTCAATACAGATATGGGAACTTTGGCGGAAAAGCAGATGAAGCGTGACGAGCCGGCATTCGCAGCCGCTCGACACGAGACGAGCGTTCTGACAAAAACAGCAGGATCGAAAAAACGCTGGCTGCGCGCGCGCAGCACGCTCGCCGGCGGCGTCTCCAGCGGGCTGCGCCGGCATCAGCGCCCTTATCCGCTGTACTTCGACCACGGGGCCGGGTCGAGAGTGGTCGACGTGGATGGCAACTCCTATCTTGATTACACACTTGCATGGGGTCCAAACATACTCGGACATGCGCCCCCCCAGGTCCTCGACGCGATCAGCCAGGCCATGCGACGCGGCCTCACTTTTGGCGCACAGCACGACCTGGAATTCGAGGTATCGGAACGGCTCACGCAATTGCTGCCCTGCGCCGATCAGGTTTGCTACGCGAACACCGGCACCGAGATCGTGCAGCTCGCCTTGCGTCTGTCACGCGCGGCGACCGGCCGCTCGAAATTCATCAAGTTCGAAGGCCACTATCACGGCTGGGATGACACCGTTCTGGTCAGCTATCATCCCACGCGAAAGCAGATCGACAAAGCAGGAGGAGAACCGATCGGCGAAGGCATCGGCCAGCTGCATCAGGGCGCGGCCATCATCGCCGAGTGGAACGATGAGGACGGAGTGCGTGCCGCATTTGCGCACAATCCGGGGATGATCTCGGCTGTGATCTGCGAACCCCTGCTATGCAACAGCGGATGCATCCCGCCGCAGCCCGGGTTTCTGAATTTCCTTCGCGAGATCACCGAGCGCGAAGGTGCCCTGCTCATCTTCGATGAAGTGATTACCGGCTTTCGTCTGGCGCTGGGTGGAGCGCAGGAGTTCTATGCCATCACCCCCGACCTGGCGACGTACGCGAAGGCGATTGGCGGCGGGGCCGCGCTGAGCGTTCTCGGCGGAAAGCAGAAATTCATGGAACAGATTGCGGGGGGCGGGGTCATTCATGCCGGCACGCTCAACGGCAATGTCATCGCGCTCTCGGCGGCCAAGGCGGTGCTGGATGTGCTGGCGCGAGATAATGGTGCGCGATTTCGCGATCTTCATCGACTTGGTGCGCGGCTGCGCAATGGCCTCAAAGAAATACTCTCGACGCACGGCTATCACGTGATTACGTCGGGAGAAGGTTCGGTCTTCTCTCTTTTATTTCTGGAGCGGCAACCGCGATCGTATCGCGACCTTCTATCCGCCGACCGGCAGCTCTACGCAGATTTTGCCTTGGCGCTTCTCGATGCAGATGTGCTCACGCTGCCCGATGGCCGCTGGTATATCTCCACCGCGCACTCGGATACGGATATTGATGCCACCCTGGCTGCAGTAGAGCGGGTCGTGCAATGCTGAGCTGGTCACCGGCCGCGGCTCGCGTCGGACTTTGGCAGATATGCCACGCAATCGATCTCGATTTTCATTCCCGGCTCAACCAGCGTCGCCTGGACGGTAGTTCGCGCCGGGACTCCGCTGGTAAAAAACGACGCGTACACTTCATTCATCGCGGCAAAATCGGAAGCCTCGGCGAGAAACACGGAGCATTTCACAACGTCCGCCATGGAAGCTCCGCAGCCAACGAGAATGTTCTGAATGTTCTGGAGCACAAGGCTGGTTTCGTGCCGCACGTCGCCGAAGGAAAATTCGTTGGTGCTTGGATCGATCGGCCCTTGACCGGAAATGTAGAGGAACTCTCCCGCGCGCACAACTTGCGAATAAGGCCCCTGGGAACCGGGCGCGCCCTGCACCGAGAACCGTTCGATTTGGGATGGCATGCAATCTCCTACGCCCCGCAGAGTACGAGGAGCCGCATTCCTATGTCAATGAATGCGTCGCCTGTGTTTCATTAGTGAAACAGTGAACCAATTGGCTGAATACGTTCTGACGCATGCTTCCGTGATCGACGGAACCGGCAAACCCCCGTTTCCAGCCGCTGTTCATGTGCGCGGTGACCGCATTGTGCAAGTCGGAAACGTCGCGACGCCGCCCGGAGCTGAGGTGATCGATTGTTCCGGATTGACCATCGCCCCCGGGTTCATCGATTCCCACACCCATTCCGATCTGCAAGTAATCGAAGTGCGCCGGGAGAAATTGCGGCAGGGAGTGACCACGGAAGTGGTCGGCAACTGCGGCTTCTCGGCCTATCCGCCCGCTCCCAATGCCGCCGAGTTGCGCGCCTTTGCGAACGGCATTTTCTGTGGGGGGGACCACTGGGGTTGGCCCTCGACGCAGGCATATCTCGACGAAATTGCGCGAAGTCGGACGGCGCACGTTGTCTCTCTGGTGGGCCATGGAACGCTGCGCATCGCAGTCGTAGGTAATCGTCAGGGACCGCTGAACAGCTCGGAGATCACCCGCATGGAGGCGCTCCTCGCCGAAGCCCTCGACGCCGGAGCCGCGGGTTTGTCCACCGGCTTGATGTATGCTCCCGGCGGCAGCGCTCCAATGGATGAAATCGAGCGTCTCTGCCGTGTTGTCTCCGGCCGAGCAAAAATCTACTCGAGCCACATCCGCAGCTACTCGAGCGGTCTTGTCGCTGCGGTCGAAGAGCAGATTGAGCTGGCCCGCCGCACCGGGTGCAGATTGCAGATTTCCCATCTGCAGGCGGTGGGGGCGAAAAATCGGTCGCTTCACCTGCGCGCGATCCAGGTCATCGAGAAGGCGCATGCAGCCGATGTCGACGTGGAATTTGATTGCTATCCATATGTGGCCGGATCGACGGTACTGACCCAGGTCTTGCCCCAGTCGGCGCTCGATGGCGGCCTCCAGGCCCTGATGTTCCGCTTGCGGAATCCGCAGCAGCGGGCTGAAATTGCTCGCGAAACCGATGCCTCGATTCCGTGGAACTGGGAGGACATTTTCATCTCGGCACTCGAGAGCAAACAAAATCAGGCGGAGATCGGTAGAAATCTCGCCGAACTAGCAAAAGAACGCGGCTGCAAGCCGGTCGATGCCATGCTCGATCTGCTTCTCGAAGAGAACGGAAGCGTGAATATGTTGTCATTCAACCAGAGCGAAGATAATTTGCGGCGAAGCCTCACCCATCCGCTGGCAACCGTCATCAGCGACGGCTTCTACGTCAAAGGGCGGCCTCATCCGCGGTTGTACGGGACATTTCCTTTCCTGCTGGGTACGGTATGCCGGCAGCGGCAATGGCTGTCGCTCCCGGAGGCAGTACACAAGATCACCATGCGCCCGGCCGCGCGCTATGGCGTCCGCGACCGCGGAGTGCTAAAAGCGGGCGCGTTCGCCGACATCACCGTCTTTGACCCTGACCAGATCGACAGTCCGGCAACATATGAGCGCCCCGAACTGGCTCCCGTCGGAGTGTGCGAAGTCTTTCTCAAGGGCGTGCCCATGAAAGTCTCAACCCGTCTGCGAGCACTTCGGATGAAGCAATGAGGATCAGAGAGTGAGCGAACCACGATCCGGCAAGTACAGCGTACCTGTTGTCCAGAGCACGTTCCGCATTCTGGAGGAGTTGTCGCGGGCCGAGGCGCTGGGCGTCAGCGAACTTGCCGAGCGTACCCGAATCCCCAAATCGACGGTGTTCCGGATCCTAAACACGCTGCATGACCTAGGTTATCTCGTGCGTGACTCCGAACGCACCTACATGGTCAGCTTTGCCCTCGCACAACTTGGCAGCAACGAAGGAACCAGCACCGGTTTGCGCAACCTGGCGCTGCCCTACATGCTGGATCTGCGCAAGCAATATGGAGAAACCGTAAACCTCGGAGTGCTGAATCTCGACAAGGTCATGTATGCCGAGGTGGTGCCCAGCGAATTTGCCTTGCGTCTGCAGGAAACCAGGGGCGCTACCGTTCTTATCCACGCAAGCGCCCTGGGCAAGGCGATCCTGGCATTTTCTCCTCCCGGCCTGGTAAGGACTTTAATCCAAGGGCGCAAGCTTGAGCTGGTCACGCAGAACACTATCTGCGACACCGGCGAATTCATGATGGAGTTGAAGCGCGTCCGTGCCACTGGATTTGCCTTTGATCGCGGCGAAACTTCTCTGCTCGCTTGCTGCGTTGCCGCTCCCATCTTGAGCGCAAACGGAATTGCCGCGGCCGCCATCAGCATCTCCGGTCCCGCTTCGCGATTTAATCCGCGTAAAGACTCGGCGGTGATTGCTTCGTTGCTGCAAGCCTGCACCGAGATCTCGGAGAAGTTGCGGTCACTCGCTGTAGTTGGCGTAGAGGAACGCCGTTCAGCTTCGGGCTCAGCGGCGGCGAGAACGACGAGAGCCAGCCGTAGACGAGCTGCCAGCAACTCGACAAAGCTGCCGCAGCGGCTGCAGGTGAGCCGCTGATGGGAAACACCTTGGTGTGGTTTCGACCGTGGCCAGCCGGATCGCTGGACCAACAGCTTCCAAGCCGGTTTTCAAACCTCAACCCTTCAACCATATGAATTCGGGAGAAAGCGTAGAGATGACCTGTCGTGAGCGCCGGATCGGCCCGGAGTTGATCATTTACCAATGCCTGTTCTTGACCCTGTCGGTTTTTATCGCGGCAGCCGCTGACGCGCCTGCAGCCGCCGCTACCCGTGTCCAGACCGGAGCGCATGAAGCGTTCATCGTGAATGGTGCGCCGACGTTCCCCATCGGATTTACCAGTGGACCTCCGACCGGCACTGCAACTCCCAACGGTGAAAATGCGATGCATTATCTGGCGGGTGAAGGTCACGTCTTCCAACTCTGGTACTGCCGCAACGGTGCATGGGGTCCCCAAAAGGAAGCCGAACTTGACGCACTCTTGCGAGAGGCCAATCAGCAGGGAATGCATGTGGTGATCTCGATTGCCGAGCTGCAGCACATCAAGCCGGGCGACACCGCGCGCGTCGCCGAGTTGCAGCGTGTGGTTAAGAAGTATGGGGAAAATCCGGCGGTATTCTTCTGGAAAGGAGAGGACGAGCCGCAATGGGGAAAGATTCCCGCCGACGATCTGCGCACCTATTACGATACGATTCACGCGCTCGATCCCAGCCATCCCATCTGGATCACGCAGGCGCCGCGCGGGACGGTGGCAGACTGGAAACCATATTCAGCCTTCTTCGATATCGGAGCCGTGGATATTTATCCCGTGAGTTATCCTCCAGGAACCCATTCCGGTACCGAGAACCGCGAACTGAGCGTTGTGGGTGATTACGCGAAACGCATCGCTGAATCCACCGATTTCCGCAAACCGACGATGATGGTGCTGCAAATCTGTTGGAGTGGAGTTGCGAAACCCGGAAAGACGCTGCGCTTTCCCACTTTTGCCGAAGAGCGATACATGACGTACCAGGCCATCGCCAATGGCGCGCGCGGGCTGGTGTACTTCGGAGGCAACGTTGCTCCGTGTTTGAATGAGCGTGACGCCGCCTACGGATGGAACTGGACCTTCTATGACCGTATCTTGCGTCCCGTTCTCGACGAATTGCGGCCCGATAGTCCGCTGTATCCGGCGCTGGTTGCGCCCGACTCCAAGCTTCACATCTCTTCCGATGCGGATGGAGCGATGGATTATGTCATACGTGAGGCGGGTGATTACGTTTACCTCCTGGCTTCGAGACGTGAGGCCGCTACCGCACAGGTCACATTCAACGGTCTGCTGCCGGATCTCGAAGAAGGTGATGTCTTATTCGAGTCACCGCGCCGGGTGAAGCTGTCGAACGGAACTTTGACCGACTGGTTTGGTCCCCATGAGGTTCACGTGTACCGCTTTCGCCGGACTTCCCACGGCGGCTCTTAGTCAGTCCTGAGTAGCGAGGCATAGACAACGGAATGAGCGATGGCAACTCCACAGTGACGGATCTCTCCCGACGTGAGTTTCTCAAGAAGAGCGCCAGCGCGGCAGGCGGTTTGGCCCTGGCGCAGGGCGGAGAGTCCCAGGTTCCCAATTCGGATTCGCGGCGAAGGCCAAATTTCGTATTCGTCATGACCGACGGGCATCGACCGAGCGCCTTGAGCCTGACAGGAAATCCCATCGTCAAGACGCCGAACTTTGATCGCATTGGCCGCGAGGGCATTCAGTTTCGCGAGTCGTTCGTGATCAATGGTTTGTGCCTTCCCAGCCGCGCCACCGCTCTTACGGGTTTGTATTCGCACACGAGCGGCTGCCTCGATAACGGGGAGCGAGAGATTGCACCGCAAATTCCCATGTTCACCGACCTTCTGCGCGCCGGCGGCTACGAGGTGGCGCTCTTTGGCAAGGCCCACGTCAAAGACCTGGGAAAGAGATATTGGGACTACTACTTCGGGTTTCCCCATCCCGCGACCGACTACTTCTGGCCGCAGATCGAGCAAGGCGCTCGCGGAACTGTGAATCCCGCACAAACTTTCCCTGGCTATGTCGACGATGTTGTCACCGATCACGCTCTGGCGTGGGTTCAACAACGACGCGAGAAGCCTTTTTGCCTGCTGCTTTGGTTCCAGTCGCCGCACGCGCCGTTCTTTCGCGCTCGCCGTCATCTGGATCTCTATAACGGAATTCCCATACCCAAGCCTGCGACCTTCGATGACGATCTCAAAGGATATCCGGGCAAACCGCGCGCATTTGCTGAGGCAGATAACAAGATCGGCACCTACGCTCTCCATACCTTGACTCGCGATAACTGTGCGCGCTCTCTTGAGGAAGTAACCAAGGATTACTATGCCGGTATCGTTCTGGCGGACGAGAATATGGGCAAAGTCTTCGAGGCGCTGGGGAACATGGGTATCGTCGACGATACCGTGATTCTATTTACCGCAGACCATGGCTTTTTTCTCGGCGAATGGAGGATGTATGACAAGCGTTTCATGCATGAGCCTTCCATTCGTGTTCCGCTGCTCATCAGATATCCGCGCCTGGTCAAGCCCGGTTCGGTAGTGGCCGACCGGATGGCTCTGAACCTCGATTGGGCGCCGACTTTTCTTGATCTGGCAGGAGTTCGGGTTCCTGCGCAGATGCAGGGCCGGAGCCTGTTGCCATGGCTGCGCGGTGAGCAGCCCGCACACTGGCGCAAAGATTGGCTCTATGAATATTACGAATACCCCGGACCCCATAACGTGAGAAAGCATCGCGGCGTCCGTACCGAGCGCTACAAACTCATTCATTACTACGAAGAGCCGCAGGAATTCGAGCTCTACGATCTGCAGGAGGACCCTGGCGAGCTGCGTAATCTATACGGTGATGAACAGCACGCCCAACTTGCCCGGGAGCTTATGAACCGCATCACCGAATTGCGCAGAGAAACCGGAGATTGATGCCCTATACCGCTGTGTTACTCACGAGGAGCCGAGGCGAGGAGACGGAGTTGAAGATGATTTGAGCGCAGGCGCCAGCGGAAATCGGAGCGGATCGAAACTACAACTCTGTTTTCGGACAGCGTGGAACCAGTGAAACGGGAGCCATGAAGCCGATTGCTTATGTCTCAGACGAGAACTATGTTGCTCTGGCTGGTGTTCGTGCAGATTTCGAGCTCGGCCGTGGCGGATCGGTAATAACCCTGAATTCCTCCGCGCGAGGCGCTTTTTATGACGTGCCTCCAGGCCCCTACCGGGTAGTGCTGTCGAAAGAAGGATTCGGAGCGAAATGGATCAACTGCGAACTCGGCGGCAGCGAGCCCTATCAGTTCCGTCTCCTTTCTGCTCAGATCTTTGGCTACATGTGGCCAAAATGGGTACCTGCCGGAGCGAAGTCGGAGATCCGCGTCCACAGCCCCGAACAGTATCAGTTAACCCTTTGGCGCTACGGATTGAAAAAAGAGTTCGCAGGCATGATCAGTTGGTTCGACGAACATGGCCCTCGCGCGACCGAGCAAATCACTCCCGATGGCGATTACTCTCAAAACGGCGTTAATTGGAACTTCCACGGGTATCCATCAGTTCCGGTTCAACACTTCGTCACTGCCCCATCCCGTTCGGGGCTGTATTACTTGTGGGCACGAACAGCTTCGGGCAAGACCTTTTCTTTTCCCTGGGTAGTCTCGCCGGCGCAATCGCAATCGAAGATAGCGGTACTGGCTTCAACCAACACGTGGAACGCGTATAACAACTTCGGTGGACGTTCCAACTACATCAACCCTGGCGGACTTCCTCCCGCTCCAACTGTGAACGCGCGCCTCGATCTGGAGCGCTACACAAGCCGGATGGGAGTCTGGTCCATTCCTGACGCCGAGTTCAAGCCGCTCGCATTTGAGAGACCCGAACCGGGAAATCACATCTTTGACAATTCTCCATGGATTGATTCTTCCATTACTGATCCGATACAGGGAAGACTGCAATGCGGACAGGCCCCCGCCGAATGGCGCCTGCTCGGGTGGCTGGAGCGGGAAGGCTTTGCCTATGACTATTACGCCGAGGCGCAGTTGCATGACGGCACGTTGCCGCTCGATGATTACAAAATCCTTATCCTCTCCGTACATCCTGAGTACTGGACTCGCGAGATGTTCGATAAGGTGCAGCTCTGGGTACAGGAGCAAGGTGGTCGTCTTATGTACTTGGGAGGCAACGGCATCAATTGCGAGGTTCTGCTTCAAGGAGATTCGATGCGATGCCTATCACACGAAGAGAAAGGCAATGTGAGTGGCGTCTTCGAATCACGGATGCATCGCACTCATCGCTCAGAGGCAGAATTGTTGGGCGTTGCCTTTACTTATTCGGGAGCCATGACCGCTGCTCCTTATCGCGTCATCGACTCCGAGCACTGGGTCTTTGGCGGGACCGGTCTGCAAAAAAATGAGATCTTCGGCGAGAAGAGCTTGCATGAGCGTGTACCCGGAGGCGCCTCCGGTCACGAGACGGACAAGATCGCCCCCAGCTCGCCATCCAACGTTCGGCATCTTGCCCAGGGAATCAATGCAAAAGGAGGCGGCGCCGACATGGTCTACTTCGAATCGGGCAGGGGAGCAGTTTTTTCCGTCGGCTCAATCACCTGGACATGTTGTCTGTTCCCCGATGAAAACATTTCTCGCATTACCCGCAACGTGATTGAACGCTTTCTTCAGTAAGACCAATAAGACTCCGGTTGACGGACCCGAAAAGCACAGTCGAATCTGTTCGATCCCCACTGCTCATCGCTGAACACTGGCGATGTTGTCCATGCACAAAACCGGAGCGTCTTCATCAATCGGAGATGATCTTAGAAAAACATTGGGTTTAGTCGCCTGAGGGGACGCCTTTGATAGGTGATTGGGAATTTCTTGATCATTATGGAGTGCCGGTGAAGTGCCCCCACTTGCAGTACCAGTTGCGATGTTAGCTTCCGTTTGGGTTTTGATTTTGCTGTTGGTTTTGGGGATGGGTTTGCAAGGGAAGGGGGCAGTTCCCCTTCCCTTGCCCCCCCTCAATATAGAAGCTCTCACGCCGTCTTCTCCACTTGCCTAAAGGCAAACTCTACTGGCGGTAA
>Ga0134126_10001054_pt1 | contig 34923 bp, 32 predicted proteins | sample KB31752_FD_96881 | JGI IMG/M metagenome (GOLD analysis project Ga0134126, IMG submission 96881) | Terrestrial soil microbial communities with excess Nitrogen fertilizer from Kellogg Biological Station, Michigan, USA - KB3-175-2 | ecosystem: Environmental > Terrestrial > Soil > Unclassified ...
ACCGTCGCAATCGGGCCTGTGCCGCCGCTGCCAGTTATCGAAGCGACGGTTAGCTGCGCGGTTCCCTGCGCATCGCCTTCCGCGCCGGCAAGATAGATGGCATCTCCAGCGGCGTAACCATTCCCGGCGTTGGCCACGGTAGGCGTTGCCAATAATCCGTTAGTGCTTGGATTGTAAACATAGAAAGTCGAACTATCGACTAGATCGCAACAGGCCGTGTGCCGATAGGCGAAATTTCCGCCCCACCCTGCGGTCGGCGCCTTCGCTATCCCGTTGAACGTGCAGACGTGCCAAGTCGCGCCGCCGTCTTTCGTGTAGCGCGGCTCCGGCGTTTGATTGATGGTTACCCCATTCCACGGGAACCAAACCATATTGACTTTGGTCTGACATAAAATTTGCCCGACATTGAATTGCGGATTTGACACTAGACCCCACGTTTCGCCGCTATCTTCTGACGAATATAATTCACCGACATAATTTCCAACAACAGAAACCAGAAATGTTGGGTCGGCTTTCGAATAATCAATCGAAAAATTTTCCATGACTTCAAAGAATGCCAATTGCATCGCGGTCGGTGGAACTGCCTGTTTGTCCTGGCCCGTGTAAGATGGATAGCCGGAAATATGATACCGCCCAATCCCGCCCTTGCTGCCATGTCCGTTAAGCTGGCCGATGTAGCCATCGAGGAAGGTGTTGCATTTGACATTGTCGCCCGTCACAAAACAATGAAACCCGCCAAGCGTCATTGTGCCGCGCGTGATGGACGTGACAGACAAGACATGGCCCGGTTTGGCGTTATAGGTTCCGTTGCCAGTGCCATCATCAATGAACCCAGAAAAATAACAGCGTTGCGGATGATTGTTCTTAGGCGCGGTTTCAGGATCAGGGACGATAAACATACAACGGTCGCCAAGTGCCATGAAAATCGGCCCGCCGTTGGGAATTTTGATGATCTGATTAAAGATGATCTGCTCAATATTGAGCGTTTTCGAATAGAACAATTGCGCCGTATCGGTCGAAATACAATCGCCGTACCACATGGCAATGCCTTCGGAGAACCAAAGGCGATTTGAGACGAGGGGGTCGAAAACGATATGACCCGCGCTCATGGCTGTTTCGACGGTTTTTTCCAACCAAGGCGCATCGGTCGCAATTCGCATCGACGCCCCGGTGTTGCCCTTCCAGGTGGCCCCGTAATCCGCTGAAGCCGCTATGGTCCCGCTATCAGTGCAAAACGCAACGCGCCCCGGATTAAGTGGGTCGGCGGCGGGGCAATGGAATGTGTTGCCCGGTGCATTGGTTAGGTCTGTGAAATGCGCCCACCCTGCCGTCAGACTTGCTGTGTTGGATGGGGTGACATAACGCCAAGCGGTATGCGTATTACAGTGTCCCGCACCTGTTGGTGTAAGATCACAAACATAAAGAACACCATCGCTGGAAAAGGCCATATTTTGGACACTAGTCGCACCCGTTCCGCTCACGGCGGCAAATGACGAGCCACCATTTGTTGACACATATATATTGTTCGCGCCCCAAGACCATCCGACATAGATTTCTTTGCTTACGGTGATGCCGTCGAGTTTCGTAGTTCCGGCTGTCGGGTTGAATACTATTGAAGGCCCACAACCAAAATAGATTGTATCGCCCGCCGAAACACCCGGAGAATTACCCACGTTGTTTTGCAATGTCGCAGTTGTGCTGGTGGCCTGCGGTGGGAATGCCATTTGCGTATAAGCAGAACCATCTCCCAAAGCGTTAGGATGGGTAATGTCATGAGCGCAAATGACCATATTTGAGCACCACAGACTTACCGCACCCTGCAATGCGGCGGGCGTTGAAGAAAAATTCAAAACGTTATTAGTTGTTTGTGCGCTTGTCGTTCCAGAACAAAGCGCGGAAAGCAGACCCGTTATCGGCCCATTATCATAGATAGTGGAACCACCGTCGAGTGATCGAAAAATTAACCCGGCCGAATTGCCCCAATAGACGACGTCAGGATTGGTCGGATCGACTGCCAGAAGCGGACCATTTTTGTCACAACCAGTATTGCCGCTGCATGTTTGGCCTGTGTCTATCCAACTAGTCCCCCGGTCTTCGCTGCGCCAAAGCGCGCACCGGCAACTAATAGTTGGATTACGCGGGTCGTAAGCAAGAGCATAAATCCGCGCGGATGATGTAAGAGAACAGGCAAGCGCGTAACAACCTATCGGGCCATGGCCCACAAATTTGGCGGTTGTGCCCGTCAATCTAGCCGCCGTGAATAATTGGTCCCAACGGTCGGTAGTCGAATTGAATATATAACACCCGTAGGTGTCGGTACGGGCAAGCCTTGTCAGTCCGTCGGCAGAAATCATTACGTCCGTAACCCACCCTCCGCCACCGAGGGTTCCGGAAGAAAATGTTGTAGGACCACTAAAGACATTGCCGTGAAGCTGTGCATTTGACGGCCTACTAGAACAACCCAAAATCAATGCAGCGGCGCTTCCTTTCAAAAAGGATCTGCGTTTAATTGCTGTCACCGCTGGTATATTGAAGTGCATTTAAGTGGCTCCCGACTTACGATGAAAATAATTCCAAAGTTCATTTCTTTAGGACTCAGCCTTTGCCAATTGCTTTGTAGACTCAAATATCCGGTCGCCATGAATCTCGGAACTCCTTGGTAAGGCATGCGGTGCAGGCGAGTGGAGCAAATGCCAGATCTGCTCGAGGCCCCCTGCGGGTTACTCCAACGCGAGCAGCGAGCCCATTTTCCATTCGCTACAATCGTTGGGGTGCGATACCCAAGACAAGAGTAAGTTGGCGACGCGGCGGACAAAAAATCCAATCCTTGACCAATCGTTAAAGCGCCAACTTTTAGCGCTTCAAAGAAAGGGAAGGGCCGTTTGATGTCATCATTAATGATGGCTCCCATTTAAGTGCTAATCAAGCCGGTAAATTAAAAATGTTGTACGGCGCTCTGAAGACGGGAGGTCTATACATTATCGAGGATGTACAAACGTCTTATTGGTCCAACGAACCGTGGGATGGAACACCTATTAATGCACCTGAATTTGAAGGCGTATGCGTTGGCTATTTCCTGAGAGTAATCATTATGTAAATCACAGAGAATGAGCCTCAGTGAGTTGACGAAGATATGCTTGAACTAGTGCGGTCAATCAGACAAATTATCTTCTGATATAATTAGATAATTATCAGCGGCGTGTTTCGGCGCCCTCTTTGTTTGGGGAGTAAGTGAGACACGTCTACTCGTTGTTGATGGACGCCAGTGCGCCCGCAGCCAAAATTGCCGGATAAAAGAAGAACGAATTAAGCAGTGCGTCGCCGATAGCCATAAGAACGATCGTGGCCAATGGTGCCGCCGGATGGAGTCGCCACGGGCGCAATTGCAATTGATTTACGAACGTGCGTAATACCGGTATCAGCTGAGAGCCAAAGGCTAGTGCAAAACCCATCAATCCGAATTGACCGATGATCAAAAGCGCAAGGCCCCAAGGGCGTTCGCCATTCGATCGCCACCAGTCCCATTGCGCCGTGCCTAATACGGGATGTGCGGCAATGAGCGGCAATGCGCGTTGGTCCCGCGCTATTCGCCAAGTGAACGATTGCCTACCTGTGGACTTGAAGATCCCGACGATCTGCCGACCAATCACTGTTTTGTCAGCGATTGCGCGCAGGGGTATCACGCTGGATAAATAGATCGCGCCTCCCAACGCTGTCAGCAAAAGAATCGAAGGCAGCACCCAACGTGCCATCGGCCGTCCTGTCATCCACAACATGGCAAGCCCAACAAAGAGCAGCAAGATTGCGCCGACTGATTGGCTCATCAATGCGATGGCCACGCCTAGCATCGCAACAGTGGCGAGACGGCAGCGCATGCGTGAGGTAGGCGCGCTTTGCCATAGCCAGATCGCGGCCAGCGCAGTCACGGCCACCCAGATTCCGTATTGATTACCGTCTTCAAAGAAGGCGAGCGGCCTAAAGCCGACATAGCGTTGGTACCCGTCAAATTTGAATGGATGGAACCCATAGACCCAGCCATAGACCCTCGGGCCGAAAATGCCCTCGACCAATGCTATGGGCGCGATCACCGCCAGCCCGGCCACGATCGCCGTAATCAGTCGAACACCGCCGTCGTGGCCCGTAAAGTAAATGCGGCCGAGGAGCCATGGCGCGCCCCAGGCTGCGGCGAGATAGAGCGAAGCAATCCACGGTTGCGGCGCAGGGTTCGTAACGAAGAAGCATTGTCCGATCGGCCACAGGCACCACAACACCATCGGAATGTCTGTCCATCCCGGCCGCCACCGTGCCAGAGCCTCGAAATCCGTCCACAGCGCGCCCGCCAGCGCAACTACAGGAGGCCACCACATCTTCGTAAGCAGCATAACCGTCGGTACGGCCGTCCCCGTGATCCAATATGGATAACTGGCGTCGGCCGGTCCCCCAGGAAAATTTCCGACGGGCAATATGAGCCAGCCGGAAAAGCACGTAATTGCCACGGCGCGTACCGGCGTGACGAAGCGGAATAACAGCAGCGCTGCGATTCCGAAGGCTGTGAATATTGCTTCGATCATCGCCGTGCTATTGTTAGAAGTTGACGGCCGAAATATTGACCATCAGTATAAGCATGTTCTTTCGACTCATCCTCAATCCAACGAACTTGATCGGAGTATTGTTTTTTTGCCACGGCAACAATTGCCTGCTTGATCGTATCGGCAAAATCAAGAGCGAACCGTACCCTACCAGTATTCTCTGGTCGGTTAGGCTTCCCGGCTCTCTAACGCTTTAGGGTCACTATGATTTCTTATTATACCTATCAACGGCGTGAGATTCTGCCCCTTTTGCCGAAGGTCGCGACCAATATCCTTGAAATAGGTGCGGCAACCGGACGGACATTGCGTTGGATGAAAACGATCTACCCGACTGCCATGACAACTGGCGTGGAATTAAGCGAGGCCTTACGTAAGGAGCTAAGCCAGAACGCGGATGTGTCAATCATTGGTGACATTAATCAATGTCTACCTCAGCTCAAAAGATACGATCTTATACTTTTACTCGACGTCTGTGAGCATCTCGTTGACCCAGGATACCTACTTCGAAGTTTGCGGCAGTTGTTGGAGCCCGGCGGTCATGTGATAGTTTCAATTCCGAATATCGCACATTTGAGTGTTACCATTCCCCTTCTTTTCGCGCGCCGGTTTACTTACCAAGACGCAGGCATTTTGGACCGCACCCATCTGAGGTTCTTCGTAGAAGATACGGCCATTAAACTTCTTAACGACGCCGGCCTCCAAGTGACAAAAGGGTTACTTAAAGGTCCGAAGGGCCGCAAAGCGAAAATTATCGATCGCCTATCGTTTGGTTTATTGCGGCACCATTTGACGATTCAATACATTTTGCTTGGAGAATTGTGTGACGGCGAGATCCGTCAGCAGGCGGTCAATTGGATGACCGCTGAATGATTTTATTCATCGTATATATCAAGTTTCTGCTGTCCGGTGCCGGAACGCGAGCCTTTCAGATGGTGAATCCTCTATCGAAGAGGTGTGCACGTGCGGGCCGAAGCACGCATTGCAGTTGCGCCAGACTTGCAGCGTCTGTGTCAGAGGAAGGGCTCGATTAGGTTACCAGGCGGCCCCAACCGCGAAGCTTAAAGGAATAACATGACCACGTTTGAACACTTTGTTATTACTAGATTTAACGTCAAACTGAATGATGGTCTCCTAAACAATAAAGGAAACGATCCGGATTGGTTGACGGAGCGATTCAAGCTGTTTGACACTTTTTGTTATCCGTCTCTTCTTAGTCAAACTAACCAAAGATTTAAGTGGATAGTCCTGTTTGACGACGGAACACCAGAACGGTTTAGGGAAAGAGCGCTATCTTACGTCAAATGGAAAAATTACAATCCTGAATTTGTGAATTTCGCTCTTCATGAAGAGACTGGGTGCCCACCCGGTTTAATATCTATAATCGAAAAACATGTGTCGAGCAATCCTAGGTTCTTGATTACAACAAGAATCGATAATGACGATGGTGTCTGCAAGGACTTCATACGAATTGTTCAGAATCAATTTCGTTCACAAGACGCCGAGGCAATCGTTTTCCCGTTAGGCTATCAACTGTATCAAAGTAATTTGCATCTTGATTATAGTATGGGAAATCATTTTGTTAGTTTGATCGAGAAATTCCAGCCTGGGTCCCTTTATACAGTGTTCGTCAAGCCACATGATCGGCTATATCAGGTAGCACCAGTGCGGAAGGTCTTCTGCCGACCGACTTGGCTTGAAGTGGTACACGGGGGAAATATTGCAAATCGCCCAAACAATGGTTTAGTAGTTTCTCCTGGCGCGTTTCGCAGTAATTTTTCAGTCGGCGAAGCTCCTTTCGTGGACGACAACCTGCTGCGGCTAAGAATAAGGCAAGCCAAATTTATCGCATTTGGAGCGCCAATTTACTTCTTCAAAAAATTAATAAACAGAATGAAATATCATGGTCCCTTTTCCATGTCCTCGCGGAGGAGCACTTTAAAAAATTAAGCAAAGCGACCTGAGCCGGCTCTTTTAGGTCAAGCATTGTGAGAAAATGAACTTGAAAAGGAGTTAGCAAAAAAATTCGAGCGATAATGACCACGATACCAGGCCAAGCTTAATATTTTGGACCACAGAAGTGTAGCATTCACGCAAAGTCTACGAGGCGACGATAAATGGGCAGCGTTTCGATCTATTTTTTTGCTGGAGACTTCGCAGACGTTTTGAGACGGCACGAAGAAGGGCGTCAGCAGATCTATCAAACGCACAATGAAGTGGCCCGGTTAGTCCATGAGTTACTCGCGGCAGATTATCGAGTTAACTTCTACAGCTTCATCACGCCAGAACGCCGTGTTGAACAGCCATTGGGCCGCTTCCGCTTCATTAGCCTGGGCGCTAAAGATTTTTCGGTTAAGTCTTTGCTCGACGCTGCCGTCGCTGCAGACGATGCCGACGCAATAGTCGCTCACTTTCCGAATATGGAGCTATTGCGCGCGGTGATCGCGACCAAGATGCGATCGATGGCTGTGTTGGCCAATAGTTACAATCGCGACGGCCTCAGATCGATTTTTGGAAAACGAAGGGTTGTATCGCTGCTCAACAATCCACGATTTGAACTCGTGGCGAATCACTGCATGCCAGCCACCGAACATCTCGCTCGAATTGGAGTTAAGCGCGACAAGCTGATTGCGTGGGATATTTCCCACCCTTTTGATCCTACCTCAGCCGATCCAAAAAAACTCGCATCTCGTCAGCGCTTTGAGACGGTTTATGCCGGTTCGATAATCGAAGGCAAGGGAATAATCGAGCTAATCCGTGCGTTAGCATTGCTGCGAGAACAAGGCATTGAGCTGCACTGTTCACTAGCCGGTCTTGGCGAGATTGACGCGATGCAGGCTTTGGCAGCGAGCCTCGGCGTGTCCGATTTGGTCTCGTTTGTCGGCCTCGTCGGCAATAATGAGGTATTCCGCATGATGGCTGCGGCCGACTTGGTCGTTGTTCCTAGTCGCAGCGAATACGCAGAGGGCTTCCCACTGACAATGTTTGAAGCAATTGCGTCCCGGACCCCGATTGTATGTAGCGATCACCCCATGTTTCGCCCGGTGATGTTTGATGGCCGCAATGCGAGTGTTTTTCGCGCTGGCGATTATCGCGCGTTCGCCGCGGCCATACAGCGGACCTTAGCGAATCCAATGCTCTATGCCGCGCTGTCGGCGAATGCTCCGTTAACATGGGCGGCTCTACAAGGCCCGGCCGATTGGCGAACAATGATCTTCAAATGGGTTGTAGAGGGTCGATCCTCACCGTGGATTCGTGAGCGCATGCTTTGTCATGAAGAAATATAGTTTGTGCTTGTTAATCATTCGTCGTGCAATGATAAGCAGCTCCCACCAAAGTAACAGCTTCAGCTCGGACCACGTGCTCCTGTGGGTATGATGGGTCACATTTGGACGGGTTTGACTGCGCATCGCAACTTCCGATAGGTATTAGGCGATGGGCATTACCAAAATTGCAGTCGCCATTTGCACCTATAACCGCAATGAAGAGCTTGCATTGCTGTTGAAGGGGCTTATTGCCAGCGTCGCGCATCTAGCGGGGAGGGCGATCGTTGGCGTCGTGGTCGTGGATGACTCAGTCAACGGCAACGCGCGCCAAGTAGTCGAGCGTTTTCCGAGCCAATTTGAGTTAGGAATCACCTATCGCCTCTCCGGTCGGCAGAACATCTCGATGGCGCGCAATATAGCAATTGAAACGGCTAGCGAGATTGGCGACTGGATTGCCATGACAGACGACGATTGTGAACCGACCACTGAATGGCTTGAAGCGCTCCTCGAAACCCAGAGGCGCACCGGTGCCGGTTGTGTGACCGGGCCGATGGTACGAAGGGTTCCATCTGGCTCACCAAAGTGGCTTACTGAGGAACCGTTCTTGGAACTCGGCCTGGCGCAGGCAGACGAGGGAGCGGAACTCAACATCGCGTCTACGTTCAACTCTATGATCTCCGGTCAATGGCTCAAGGAACATCCGGCAATTCGCTTCAAACCAGAACTCGGTATCATTGGCGGCGAAGATATGGTGTTTTATCGAGCGGCGCATGCCGCTGGCTTGCGCATATGCTATTCGCAGCGAGCATCGGTTTTCGAAAATGAGCCGAAGGCGCGCGCTACGCTGGCCTACCAGCTGCGCGCGCATTATTGGCATGGGAACAGTTCATATGTCGCAAGTGTTCACAGCGGCGCAACTCCTCTTCATTGTTTTTTATATGGACTTAAGTCGTTTATTTTAGCATTCGCCAGACCAATAATCCGTGTCTGTCGTGGGCAGCGCCTGCAGCTGCGGTATTGGTTAGCATCGATGATGCACGCGATTGGAATGATAATGGGCCCCATTGGTATTCGTGCAGAACACCGATGAGGGGGTCACGCTATTACCAACAATTCAAGCCACGATCGAAATAAATCGCGCAGAGGCTGCGATAAGTGTTCTGGCCAAACAAATACTACCGACCCCTGTCGTGCAAATGACGATAAAATGCAAGTTCAATTCAGACTCGGGCGCACATAGCCAATCCAATCCTCTATTGAGAGTTGGCCAACCATGATTGCAGCGAACCGCCGATACCCTCCTCACGCATACGGTTTTGGTTAGATGCTGGGGACCAGCCAAGTTCATTTCGAGCTTTGCTGCTATCAAAGAAAGCCTTTTGAGTGCGGGATTCCCAGTCCGAATAGCTTGGTATCCGAACACGATCCGGATGACGAACCGCTAGTTTTACGACCCACTTGGTAAAATCAGCCAAATAGAATTGCCAAATCGGCCGATAATTGACGCGTATCCAGAGGCCGGTGCGGCGCTGCAATTCATCAACGTAATCGCGTGCCGTTAAAAAGGGGGCATCTATTAGGTTATACGATCGTCCCTCAATACCAACGACGATAATGCCACGGACAAGCGCGGCTGCAACGTCGGTGACAAGTACGAAAGGTAATTTGTTTTGTCCGTCGCCCCAAACTTCGCACACGCTTTCCGAAATCCATTGTCCAACACCCCAGTGAAACGGATTGCCACCTCTACCGATTACGATTCCGGGTCTAAAGATAACGATCGGCAGTCGCTTAGCACGATGCATATCCATCAGAATAGTTTCCGCCAATGCTTTGGCGCGCGCGTAGTAATTGCGGCGCTCAATATCCGGATCCAACGGAGTTTGTTCTGTAATGGCGCCGGCCCTCGCACCAGCATAATAAGAATCGATTGTGCCAGTATATACAAGTCGTTTTATGCCGGCCGCTAAACACGCCTCTGCAATCATTCGAGTTGGTTCTACGTCACGATGCAGATTGTCGTGCCATGTTTTCGCATCATCACGCGCGAGATGGTAAACAAACTCAATTCCTTTCATCGCGGCGCTCAAATCGACTTTATTACTTATGTCGCCACGAATGATTTCAAGATGATTCCGGTCAAGGTCGTCGAGTACTATGCCCGAGCCGCGCACCATCGCTCGCACAAAATAATTTGCAGCGATAAGCTGGCGAATGAGTTCGCGACCAATGAAACCGGTTCCTCCAATAACGAGGACCGTCGGTGGCTTGGTAGGTCCCCCCTGAGCGTGGGTAAGAATAGATTTCGTTGGCTTTATGTCTGCTGCCTGTACGATCCGGTTACACAGTTTAACCACCTCACCACCAAAGTGACCATCGATACGTTTATCGACGAGGTGCTCGCGACCTAAGCCGGAGTAAAAGGATGCAACACTGTCGAGAAAAGTCACTTCGTAGGGATTGCCGCGACGCCGCAACTTTAGTTTTGAGAACGCATAATCGCCCAGAGTGCTGCGGGCCTGTGATCGAATCTGATGAGATAGTGCGCGGCTACGGCTATAGCGATCTAAGTCAACACCAAAAGTGGTGCGCCGATCGATCGTACATGTGTTAGCGTCGAAATCGACCGCCGCCGACCCCGATAGGCCGCGAACGTTGATCGTTCGTTGATGAAAGCCAGGCCCGAGGTTGATATTAATGTCTGCAGTCGTGCGGCCGATAGTTGTGTGCACTTGCCATCTGCGAAAAACATGTGTGCCGCCAGGGAGTTGACTTTTTCGGTCAGCGGCTACCGAGAGGCTATCGGGAATGCCAACCAAATCGAGCAGTGCCGAAAGCGGGTGGGGGCCAATCTCAAGAATCGTATTTCCGGGGTCTCGCAGCATCCACGAATCAAATGGACCAAATCGAATCTGCCCTAGCTCGAGGAAGTGATTGCAAGTTACATGTTCAATCGGCCCAATGCCACCTGAATACACAATATTTCGCAGGCGCTCGTAGGCACCCGCGTATAGCATATTGTGATTAACTCCAAGCCGCAGCTTTTTGTGGTTCGCCAAAGCCAGAAGCTCATCGGCCTCCTCGGCCGAAATACATAATGGCTTTTCGACTAGTACGTGCACGCCGGATTCAAGAGCGAGCTTGGTGAGTGAGTGGTGGCGATCCGGCGGTACGAGTATATGAAGTGAATTCAACTGCAGGCTATTGAGCATAGCCTCAAGTGCACTAAAGACTGTCGACACACCCCAAGTTGCCGCAAAGGTTTTGGCGCTTTTCAGGTTTGCGTCGCAAACACCAACTAATTCGACACCTTTAATAGTGCGAATTGCACGCGCATGAAAATCAGCGATGTAGCCCGTTCCTACAATCGCTGCGCGGAGGGTTTGTTTGTTGTGCTCTAGAATGCCAAGCCTCTCGGTTGCGTTAAGCTCAATCATCAGGACCTTTCAAAGTGTAAGTGCACATCGCCAGACCATAATGTTTCGATATCGTCTGATTTGCGTAAACTATTTTATGTCACTTCGCATCTTGATTACATTGATTAACGCTCTGGCAAGCTGCTCATCTACAAGATCGGTAAAATGGCTATTCGGAACATATCCCCGCGGGTCATTAGGGGAAACTATTTGATGCGAACTGACGTACGGAATGTTGTCTGCGTCCAAAACAGGTTTTAGAGCCTGAAATAAATAATCAGAATAGCCAAAATTATTTACAATATAAATGATTGGAATCATGCGGTCAGCTCGCGCGTGTTGCGAAAAGTCCCGAATTATGGCGCGCGCGACCTTGATTTGCTCACTGTCGGGATGAAATCCACTTTGGTCAAGCACGCCAGCGCGCGCGCTTCTTTCAAGTCGTTGCCCGTACGCGCGACGGAGTAGGCGAAACAGCGATGAGTGGTCGAGAAAGCTCGCTTCCCTGATAAACGGGCTATACATTGTGTCATATTTGGCAAAAAGTTCGCAAGCGACCGTCCATTTCGCTTGATCATGGAATGTCTCGACATACTGCTCGAACGATTCATAGGGCGGATGAACCACCAGCAATTTACCGTTATCGATAAAGAAACGATCTTCAGTGTAGGGCATCGGAAAGCCGATATTCCATGTCATCGGTGACATGGTGGTGATCATCGGTAAATTGGCCGACATCAAAGCGAGCACGACGGCGCGGCTCTTTGCTCCGCCTCGATCACGCAGATAGGCGCCATAAGCCCAATTAGCGGTCGCGCCCGGCGCGCCCACAACGCGAGGAGTGTAGGCGTTTGATACCCGCGCAAGAGCATGAGCGAGTTGTACGGCGTGCGACATTCCGTAAAACGTCACGATCGGATTCTGTGTCGTTTCGCTTTTTTCTTCGACTGTAATAGGATTATACCAACCTGCCAGCGTAATAGGCGCGGTTTGGGACCTGTCGTGCCTCGTCATACGAGCTAACTGCGCATCCGTTGACCGGCCGTACTCAAAGTAGATTTGAAAACGGGAGGGGTTTGTATTTCTCGGGTCGGACGGATATGCGAAGACGACATTAATTAAAACATCAAATGCTGTCAGACCAATAGCGATCCAGACACCTAATCGCAGTGCGACTTGGATTCGACGCGCGTTGTCAGAACTGAAAATAAATGAACTGAGCCGGCTCATTACTCATTCCAATTATGATGACCACAATCAATGCGGCGATAAATAAGCCGCGCAAAGGCACAGGAAACCGCTGGTAGTAGAGAGCGTCGTTCTTCCAAAACTGAATGATTTCCATTGGAATCAGCAGACTTAGTCCCAAGATCGCCGATAATCTTGGTAGGCTAGCACCATAGTCAAGATCGCCAAAATCAGTGACCAGAAGACGGGTAAAATCTATGATCTGGGTGAATGAACGCGCTCGAAATAGCAACCATCCATAACATACAAACGCAAAAAATCCGAGGATTGCCGTTGCTTGTATTATCCATGGTTTGGGCGATGCATGCTTTTTGGCCGGATAACTGTGACGCCAAACTTGGTAAATACAGAGGAGGGCTCCTTGGTAGAATCCCCAAAGCACATAGTTCCAGGCCGCTCCATGCCACAAGCCGCCAAGCAGCATTGTGATCATTATATTTCTACAAACGAACGCAATGTTTCCGCGATTACCTCCGAGCGTAATGTACAAGTAGTCCCGCAACCACGTTGAAAGGCTAATATGCCAACGGTGCCAGAACTCTTGTGGGTTCTGCGCAAAATAGGGCTGATTGAAATTGATCATCAAATCAATACCTAGCAATTTCGACGTTCCGCGGGCGATGTCGGTATAACCAGAAAAATCGCAATAAATTTGCACGGCAAAAAGAATAGTGCCTGCGATAACGTCGATCCAAGTTACGCGCCCACTACTTCCAAAAATCTGGTCCACAACGGGCGCGACGCCGTCAGCAATCGCGACCTTCTTGAAGAAACCGAACAAAATTAAATATAGCCCGCGCGCGGATTGATCATAGTCAAGTTGTCGCGGTTTAGAAATTTGCGGAATAAGTTGTCGCGCGCGTTCGATTGGGCCTGCTTGTAGCTGTGGAAAATAGGCTACGAATAGCGCAAAATCAAAAAACCGGTTAGTGGGCTTGAATTGCCGGCGGTAGATATCGATTGTATAGCTAAGCGACTGGAACGTATAGAATGAAATGCCAACCGGCAACACAATGTTCAAATGCAGCGAACTCGTTTCCACGCCGACGCTATTCATTGCGAATGATAGACTATCGATAAAAAAATTGAAGTACTTGAATACGCCGAGCAGTCCCAATTGCGTTGTCACGCTGATCATTAAGCAAAACAGCCGACGTTTCGGATCCGGTAATAGTTCTAGGATTCGATAGATGAAATACATGCAAGCTAGGAATCCAACAGCTCCGACGAAAACCCAGGGAATCACGGACCATCGGATCAAACTGGCGAGATCAAGACTTGGGTGACCGTTGGCCCATAGCGCTTGCGGGTTCAAGCAAAGGAACACAACCGCTGAAAGTCCCAAGAAAAACGCAGGGCCAATAAGCTGAGTACGATGCAATCGGCCATTTTCGATCAATAATCCTACCCAAAAATCGACAGTCGTCGAAATTGCTACCAAGAAAAGAAATCGGACGTCCCACCAGCCATAAAAAATATAGCTAGCGCCCAGTAGCATATAATTTTGGAGGCGAAACGGTAGCGCAAGATACGCACAATAAACCAGCAGAAAAAATAGTATGAACTCGAGCGAGTTGAAAAGCATTTTTCGTATAGGCCAGTTACGACTTCAGCTGAATGATCATTGAAACTTGAAGATGTCCGGGTGCATAAGAACTGGTTTTTCGGTCAATATTCCGCCGGTAGATCAGGCGCAGCTTTCAACAAGATACTGGTTTAGCTTTGCGGTTTCTTTATTGATATCAAATTCGTCCACCACTTTCTGGCGTGCGAGTTCTGTCGCGCGCAGCCTGAAGTCATGATTTTCAATCATTCTGATAACCGCATTCGCCAAAGCCTGAGAATCGGATGGGCGAATCAGAATGCCATTTTTGCCATCTTCAATGAGTTCACTCGTTCCAGCGATATTTGTTGCAATAACGGGAATCCCGACTGCCATGGCCTCCATGGCGGAAACCGGTACCCCTTCGACGAAACTTGGAAGTACAAATAAATCGGAGATCTGCAATTCGCCTATAACCTGATCTTCAGTCAGAAATCCGAGGAATTTAACTCGGTCGGCGAGCCCCAACTGAGTTGTCAGTGTTTTCAAATGCACCATGCTGGGACCGCCGCCGGCCAGTCGCAATTCAAGGTCATAACCTTTAACGCGTAGAAGGCTTAGCGCCTCGATGGCGAACGTCAGGCCCTTTTCCGGTGACAGGCGAGCGGCACAAAAAAGTCGTTTGATCTGTTGTTTCGGAGGTCGATAGGCGTATTTGGCGATGCTCAATCCGCAATGAACCACTTTGAAAGCAGTTGGGTCATCGCACTCAGAAAACATCATCAATTGGCTTCGGCAAAAATAGCTGATCGAGCGGGTAAATCGTGCCCCCAGTACTTTCTCCTTTATCCTTGAGTACTTTGCGTCAAAAAAAACAGGCCACCCATGGAAAGTAATACTATAGCCAATGCCGGCGAGGCTTGCCGCCAACATAGTCACGGTACCGCTCTGATCGCCGATGTGATTATGGACGTGATCTATAGCATTTTTGTGCAACTCTTCAGCCGCGAGGACGGCTTCAAGAAAGTAGAAAAATTGATATACAGCTCCGCGAATGCCTGGCCTTGACGTTGAGAGCGCATGACGGAATGTGAGAAAAAACCGGCGAGGGGAACGTAGCGCGGCAGCCACCACCGTGCGCAAGATTGACAGGGTTGGCCTCGGTAAGATGAAGCGCGTGTCCGCTGCCCATTCCGAAAGAATTTCGGCCGTAGTCTCGTGTTCATTCGGCTTCCATACCGAAATGACCAGAACGCTAGTGCCAGCGATCTGTAAACTACGGATCTCGCGCTTTATAAACGTATCGGTAATGGCCGGAAAACGGTGAAGCAGGTAAGCAATTCGTTTCATTCAACCCCCCCCCCCCGCCATCGCTGACCGGCAATTTTAACGTATTCCATTCAATTGCAAAAGGTTGCTAGTCAAACCGCCAAGTAGGGTTAAGGGCATTATGAACGTCTAAATACACCGAAAAGACGTCGTAGCCTGATTATTCTGTTCGGTACGTGTCGTTTAGGCATTCGTCAAAACTCAGCGGTGGGCTCCACGCCAAGAGTTCTTTTAGCTTTCGGTTGCTAAAGCGAATTGGCTTGAATTGCGCTTCAAATCGGCGTGGCGTCAGCAAAGACGGCAATTTTCCCTTCTTTCCGAACAAAGTTCGACTTACCATCGACGCGAGATAAGCAAGGCCGAATCCAAAGTGATAGGGCAGGGGAATGAATAATCCGCTTTGTCCGGTCCTTCTGGCGTACTCGCGGACATATCGCCAGACTCGAATGTTGTCCCCATCGATCACATTAAAGCTCTCACCAACCGCAGCTGGACGTTCGACTGCGGCAACAAGGCAATCGGCGCAATTCATCACGTGACTAAGCGGGAGGCGCGTGAAGGGACCAAATATTAAGTAGGCTCGACCAATGTGCCTTCCCATGCCTGCAATTTCAGCGTGCCGATTTCCCCAAATAAAGCCAGGACGCATGACTGTAAGGTCCCATGCGTGGGCTCTTGCAAGCCTCAAAACAACGCGCTCTTGCCATACCTTGGCAATACTATAGCCGCCCATATCATAAGCGTGTTTTAAGAGTGGAGTGTCCTCGTTCATAACTCCGTTGGTACGCGCCCAGTCGTAGACTACGAGGCTACTTACATGTACGAGACGTTTGACAGCCGACTTTGCCATCGCGCCGAGGAAACTTTCGGTGGCAACAACGGAGGAAGCAAACTGAATGTCTTCGTTTCCACTTGTCGCCGCGGCTAAATGCATTACTGCATCGATGTCTTCAAATGCGGCATCAATCTTATCGCAAGTCCGAAGATCAGCTCGCAATATTTCAACGGCGCCGCTCCATTTTGGCACTGACGAAGCGGGTCGAATAATCGCACGGACGGTATGGCCCTTCGCCAAAAGGCAATCGACGACGTGCCGACCAAGGAATCCTCCAGCGCCGGAAACTAGTATCTTCATATCCTCAGGTCCGGTCTCGTGAAGCTATCAACAAGACGCGCCGTTTCATCGATTTCGTCCAAAGGTATTGGTTGTGCTTCCCCCATTTTGAGCGAGCGGTATATTCGCGCAATAAATTCTGGCAGACCGTCGTAACTGCTCGTGCCTGCAAGCTTCCTCCAGAAGCCGGCGATCGTACCCGTAAAAACATCCCGCGCCTCGGCAATCCCGTCGAAAATTGTCATGAGCGCAGGTTCCCCAGCACGAAAACGTCTGAGCGTAAGTCGAGGAGGCTCAAACAGGTTGGTCTCCACACACATTTGCGTTCCAATCACACGTACCCAAAAACCATTAGGCTTTGCATTGCCGCTGAAAGCCACAATGGCTGTCGCCCGCTCGCCTTTGACGACACCACGGAATTCATCAGCCGAAAGGGGCGAATTGGGAGTGTGTTTCGCCCATATTGTGCGTAAGTCGACCAATGAACCCGTGAAAATGTGCACTAAATAAGCAATGTGAGGCAAAAAATCCCCAATTACTCCGCCGCGCAGTACCGAAGCGGGATGAGCGACGTTTACGTCTACATAAGGGCTGCCAGGTCCCCCAAGATTCAGGAAAAGGAAAATCTGAACTTCAAGAACATCACCAAGTCTGCGCGACGCAATAAGAGTTTGAATGCGCTGAATCGACGAATGAAAGCGAAGGTTCTGGTTCTCGATTAACATGCAGCGATTTTGTATCGCTAACTGCTTGAGCAAAGCGAAGTCCTTATAGTCGACAGTTATTGGCTTTTCACATAAAACGTTCAATCCGGTAGAAAGACAATTCTTTGCTATAGGATAATGAGCCGCGGGCGACGTTGTAATGTGAACCAAATCTGGCTTGGTATGAGCGAGCATTTCCTCATAGTTCGAATACCACCGCGCTATGCCAAAGCGCTCGGCTGTCGCTTCCGCTCGAGAGGTTGAAAGATCACATACTGCCGCAACCTCGACGTCTTCGAGCTCTGCGAGTGCGGCCAAATGCTCTCGCGCGATTGCTCCGCAACCAATAAGGACACTAGTGAGTTTTGTCATTCAGCACTGCTCGCCTTTTCGGGCGTATTGACCACCTCTTCAAGAAATTTTAGGTACATTCCGACAATCTTTGTCCACGAGAAGGCGGCGGCCTTTACTACGCGTTGCGCTCGTCTGGATGGACCTATATCGCGCGCGCGCTCAATTTGGTGAGATATGGCTGCTGATCCATCGCTATCGACAAGAAATTCGTCGTTTCCAACGATCCACCTCACCCGGTCGGAATCATGCCCAACAATTGGTAGCCCGCATGCCATCGCTTCAAGAAAAACATTCCCAAAAGATTCATCTTTACAGAGATGCAGGAAGACGTCAGCGGACCGATAGAGATCTGGCATTCGCTCCGGGGCGACGACCAAACGAGTGAACCTATCGGGTAGCAGACGCGCAGCAAGCGTGTCCACAGCATGCCGCAAGGGACCATCACCAGCCACCACCAGATGCGCTCCAGGAATTCTGCTAACTGCCTCAATTCCGGCTTCAACCTGCTTGTTTGGAACTAGGGCACTTACCATCAAAACAACAAATCGATCGGCCGGCGGACCAAAAGCTTGGCGTTGTGCGGGGCCTAGTTGGAAGCGGTCGCAATCGACGCCATTAGGGATGAGTCGGCAACGCCATCGGGATTTGTTTCTTTCATAAAAATCCGGATTCGTGCACACCAAGCCATCACATCCAAAAAATCGATATTCGGCCTTACATGATAAGGCCGGCCAGTCGCCATTCTCTGTTACGAAAACGTGGCGAGGACGGGAACCTCGCAAGACCGGGCGACGAAGAACCCAGTTCGTAAACGGATATCCGCAAGTCAGCGTCACATCGTAATCTTCAGGTCGATATCGGCGCAACAACCCCGGGACGAACGTCAGCTCTTCATAAGCGAATTCGTTTCGCAGCGGTGGAAGGGACGGAAAACGTTCAAAGTGCTCTCGGCTTACGCTTCCCGCATGCAAAAATCGATAGGGTTGCTGATGAGTATGAGCCTGTCCTGAACCAATAAGGCTTACGCAATTACCGGCCTTGGCAATCGCCGTTGCTATAGCGATAAATGCTATCTCCGCACCGCGATTGTATCGATGTAGGCCCGGCAATGCGAAGAGAATTCTCATGCGCCACGAGTTTGCTTTTAGGGTGGGTCAATATGACAGGTTTGAACCGAGCGCTATTCACCGACACGAGATATACTTGTAATTCACTAGCGTATACATGACAAATCGCGTTTGGCAGTCAGCCAGTGTACGGCGGCTCTGAACTACACGCCAAAGATTGCGCGAAAGTGTCGCTCCATTCCGACAAGTGGATTTGGATTTGCGACGATGTTCGCAATAAATTGAAATCCAAAACCGCCACGGTTCCGGCAACTCCAATGCCAAGCCCACGTTCCGTCAGAAGCATCCGCGAAAGCAACACAAATGGAACGATCACGTTTTGCAAGATCATAATCAAAAGTATCCGAAAGAAGGCGATATGGCTTATGCGGCGCATAATATTGCTAAATATTTTGTGCCTGCATCCACAACAAGTGACTTCATGCGGGCATAAAGGCCATGAGCATCTTTGAACGATTCAGCACCTACCCTTCGGACTTGGTCGGAATACTGGCCTTCTCCGGGGCCACGGTCGCCTGCATAGTCGCGGCGAGGCAGTCAGGGCCGCGCGATGCGCGCACGTGGAATACGTTTGCGTCCATTAATTGCCTTTTCGTTATAGAGATCTACCTCGGGTCAAGATATCGGATAACCGAGCTCGCTAAAACGCTGTTGCAGTCTGAAAAACTTTACCCCCTGTTGCACGGCTGGTTCCAAGAAATGATCATTATAGTAATCGCGGCAATGGCCCTTGCTTTTATAATCTGGTTCCTAAGTTGGGTCTCGGACGCCGGGGGCGCCGTGCGGGTGGCAGGAGGCATAACTATTGCGGTTTTGGCTCTGTTTGTAATTGAAACGATATCGCTTCATGCGATAGACGCGATATTTTATCGCCCAGTTGGTCCATTGCTGATGCTTGGTTGGGTGTGGGCCGTGGCGGCAGTGGGAATCTGCTTGGCTGCGTGTCAGCGTTCGCGCACGTAACATTCGAGGATTAAATCGGAGCGATTTTTTTAATCGGGTGGAAGTCTGTCTTACTTGGACATCACGTGACTTTTCTTTCAAAACCGCTTTGCGATTGTCCGAGCATTGATATTCAAATTGGTCCGCCAGACGACCGCATTGCTTGTTGAGAGCCGGCTTCGGAAAACTGCACCTGACGATAAAGGGCGTTTCTGCCTGTGGCGGAACGCTGTGTCCTGCGAATGTCTGCTCCACGGGCTGAAGAACGAAGCACCGCGTTGGCCTTGCCGATGCGAGCCGGCAGTCTATAGAAAGCATTATCTTTTCCGCTCGCGAGTTCATGCCGGTATTTCAGGATGGACGAAAGAGTCGGCAACCGCGCTCATCCGCTTGTTGAATCTCCGCTGTCAGCCAGGCAGAATATGTCTATGGTTCACTTCAGTTCGAGTATCCACGGGAGATACGCTATCCGATAAATGACGGCGAGGGACGGTTGTGAATTCCATCTTAAAACATGTGCTGGCGACTATTCTTGGAGCCTTGACGCTTATACTTGGCGTCGCACCGTCGAAGGCTCTCGAAGAATTGAAGGTTTATCGGGGCGTTTTGGTTTTAGAAGGAAAAATTGTCCCGGGAGATTTCGTTAAGGTGCGTAATTTTATTCGTACCAAATCCAATTTTGATAAAATTAGCGGCGGTGTCTTTCTTGCGTCGCCAGGCGGTTCCGTTGACGAAGCATTGGAGATTGGGCACCTCATACGCGCGCTACAATTGAGTACAGATGCTCCATCAGGTCCGGCAATCGGAATAGCAAAGTTTGGCGAATCCCTCATCAGAGCATCAGACTTAGTCGATCCAAAAGCCAATTACTTATGTGCCAGCGCCTGCTTTTTGATATATGTTGCTGGCGTTTATAGACACCCGATTTGGGCTGGTCGTCTCGGCATTCATCGACCGGTCCGCTCGGAAAGCAATTTAAATCCGCTAAGTGGCGACCACACCATGAAATCAAGTGGCGGCGCCCGCAAATTAATAAACAACTACCTGAAGGATATGAATGTGCCAGAAAAATACGTCAATCTGATGTTTTCTGTCCCGCCGAAAGAATTGAGGTGGATTACCCAAGACGAATTTAATTCAGACTTGCAAGGCTTCATTCCCGAACTTAGGAACGCAATCGATGCTAAATGTGAGCCGCGCACTAATAGAGTCATCCATGAGGATTCGGGAACACCGCAAGACGCACGAACCTCGGAAGAGACGATGCATTTTTCAGTATCCGCAAAACAATCGACCGAAATAATCAAGTGTCGGGCGCAATTTCAAGCTGAACTGCCCATTGGCGCCTGGCACAAAGTGTTTAGCGGCAATTAGTCGCAAAAGTGATTGATAGTGGTCCCAGTCAGGTTTTTGCCGACATTTTCTCACCAGAAATTCTAAGACGACTTCGAAGCGAGGTCGTTGGGGCCGATTTCGGCTGGCACCTGGCTGCGGCTTACGAAGCAGCTCGGAAAAGCGGAGTATGCCATGGCCGCCATTACTGCGCGCGGCATTAAGGTTTTTTCCTTACCCTAAATTTGAATTGTGATTGAAGGTGCGTGAGCAGCCGCTACGTTGCGACATCGGACAGAATTACCAAACCTAACGTTGAAATTCCGCGATGCTCCGCACAATCGCAAACAAGCACGACATTCTTCGGATACTGAGTCCGAAGCAAAGGTTTTCCTATGACGAAGTCTGGCACCTGTGGAGGGTGATAATTCCCAGGCGATCAATTACCGGTCGGCTGTTGTGGGGGACCGTAATGCGTCGGCGGGATAACGGCCGATGGATTTACAAGAAATATATCGAGAGCGCGGATTGATCGGCGCTGCGCGCGATGCATCGCGTTTTGTGCCTTTTGGCCAAACAGACCTATCATGCCGCGAGCGGCGGCTTGTATGGTCAAGAGAGCGAGCGAGAGCGTGAGCAAGGCAGTCATCATCGGTTGGATCATCTCGCTGGCGGGGACGGCCCTCTGGATTTACGGATATTTTGCGACCGGCAATCCATCGCTCATTAATTGGCACGCCAACACCCCGTGGTGGATTGCCGATTTCTTGCCGAATATCGAGTCCGAAATCGGAATGGTGCTCGCCTTCGCTGGTATGGTCCCGATCTACTGGCCCTCTCGCCAATAACGCCCAAACCACGCGCTGGGAACGGCGCAATCGCTGCCGCATCCCAGCAGGCGAGCGATCAGGCGGCAGCTCCGTGAGCCAGCCAATCGCAGCTGAAAATACAAACGACCCTTTGCGCCCCAAAATTACGAGGCGTTTCTTAGCGCTAAAGACCCGCGGACGTATGCTCTTTGCGTGGCTTGTCTCCTGCGCGGCTTCGACCGCCTATCGGCGTTTATGACACGCCCTTCCTCGATTATCGGAGCGCGCCAGACCAAGAATAGAAAAATGCACGCTGAAAAGGCGAATGTCGTCGCTATGCCCGAAAGAAACATGCTCATGGCTGTCTCCTTTATAGGCCCACAACAGACAACGCAGGAGCTATCTGAGTGTTCCCGTTTCAGAGGGCGCCCCAGACACGCGCACACAGCGTGCCGAGAGGTGCTATTGCACCATCGGAACCGCCTAGAAGATGTCTGAGTTTGAGTCTAAGGTCAAAAAACAAGTGTCTCAGTGGCGATGGCAATAATAGGAGTTAGCCATGAGGACGTTACTTATCATTTTGATGTCCACAGCTACCTTGGCAATTGTTGATCCGGCACGCGCTCAGTATACACTCGGCGGCCCGTCGATTAATCCCGGAATTGAAAATAATTATTTGCGCTCGAATGATTGGCGCTCGCGGAATTACAATTGGCGAGAAAATACCTCGCAAGAAAAACGCACAGACGATAATTGGCGCAACAATACCTGGCGATACGATCATGTGCGGGATGATTGGCGCGACAATACCTGGCGCGGGCGCCCTGTGAAAAAAGATGAGCGGCGCGAGGATGCAAAAGATAAATCAAAAAATTCTGCAACAGATTCGACAGTAGATAAAGGATATAAGCAGTGACTGCGGCGTTGGGAAGCCGTGGTGGTGCCTGACTTTTTGTCGGTGAGACGAGTAAAGCGGAAGACCCAGCCACAACGAAAACCCCCCGATATTGCCCGGGGCTTTCATTCGATCAGAAGCTCATTAGGCAGCAATAGCCGCAGCCGTCCGCTCCTACGCCAGCCGAGTTGGGTCTGAAACGAAGTCAAAATGATTCATGATTCCAAAGGACGATCCATTTTGGTTTTCCTCGACGAACGCTACTTTGGGCGAAATCGACTGTCACCATGTTGCGTTTGCCCAGACCCAAGTTAGAGCAGAATGCTCTTCCACGCAGAATCTTCTGCTCGCACCTTAAAGATTAGGCTTTGGACTCAAGTGCCGGGCTTCGACATGCAGTGTTGTGCTGACAGGCGCGGCGCACCGACGCATCCCCTGGCCGTCATTAAGATTCCATTGGAACGACTGGCAGCGAATAAACCGCCGCAAGAATGGCTGGCTAGGGCAGGCGGCGCAGACGAACGCGTATGATCACATACACGGCCTGCTCGAGAACGCCGCGAGCGTAAATTCCCGCGAGGTATCCAACCTGGACACCGACGAGGTTTGTGAGTGCCCATAGCGCCGCAATGCTGCTGTGCACAAAAGCCAGGATCACCGATTCAATGACGACGAAACCCAGCACTATCAATAAGGTTCGAACCTTGAATACCGATCCGGTCACTGCGCCGGCGAGCAAATGTAATATTATGGCATACAGCAAAATTTTAGGTCCTAGCCCCGAATCTCGCCGACCATAGAGTTAAATCGTAAATGCAAACTAAATGGGCACAATAGCCGATGGCGCCGTTTTCCCCCGGTGATTTCGCATCAGGAAACGAATCGCGCTCCCTGAGGACCGCGGGTTCTTACCTCAAATACCTTTTAGCAACGCCAACTTTTGCTTGGCCGTCATTAATTCATACGCATCGATTGGCGGCTTTGTGGGCGCCGGAATTGTCGGCGCAGGATTGTCCACGGTACCCATCGCTGGTGCGCTGAACGGGCCAGAAGCGGCTGGCGTTTCCACCTGCGGCACCTTCGACGCCAATAAAGGGTTGCCGCACTGGTTATGCCCGTTAAATAGAAACCGATCCTGCGTGGCATTCGCTTCGTGAGTCGCAAGTTTTCCAAAGTTGGAAGCGGTTTGCGTTGTGGCCACGGCCCCCCTATCCGGGGCGGCACCAGCGGGCTGAGAGGATTGCATCTGCGTTATGTATGCATTTCGCCATGTCCCCGGTGCGGGCATCGTAGCTCTGATTACCGCAGGTTCGGAATGCTTGAGCGTCCCGTCTTTGGCGGTCGCCTTGGCCAAGCCGGTTTGGACGGATGCGGCTAGTTTCTCGACGGCGGCAAGCACAAGCGTTGTGTCAGCAATGCGGTTACGGCGCACGAGTTCGGCAACAAAGCGTCGCCCGCGCTCAGTCTCCATCACCGCGGCATAAATGGTTTCATAATCCTGCTCGCTCAGCTGCGTGCAGGAATGGGGCATTCTGCGGACTGCCAAAGCGGAGGAACTTTGTGACATCGCTCGGACCCCAAATAAAACTTTCTAAGTATTCGGCCCTACTGGTTAAGAAAAATAAAACCAACGCAACTGCCCCTAACTAGACCTGGCGGCCAAGTCGGGGCACAAAACAAAGGTTAATAATTTGTTATTGCCTGCGAACCACGCGGTGATAGGAGCAGGGCACTTCCTGAAGATCGTCGGGTCCATGGCCAATAAAGCAAGCATGGGCTCTGACACGCAGGTCGTGACATGGAACCTGCCAGATTTCACCTCGTCTATTACGGAAATAGCAGCCTTCGGGCCGTATGAAATACCCGATGGTGCCCCCGGTCGCACCGCCAATTATGGCGCCAGCCGCAATCGCCGTACCCCCGGACGCGACGCCGGCGCCGATTAGGGCGCCGACTCCTGCGCCGGCTCCAATACCAATTAATGTATTCCGATCGCGTTCGGGCATCGAGCCGCAACCCGATACCATTATAGCCGCGACAGCAACGACGAGAATCCGCCACATCTTGGCCCCCGCGACACCCATGCTGAATCATGGCATCGAACCACGCCAGCTTCAACACGCTCAACTACGATCGGGCGCGTGGACATTTCATTTGCGGGTTGTTTCCACAATATTTTCAGGTTCTTTTTCCGGTTGTGGCTAAAATGTCACGCCCCGATCTTTTAGACGATGACAATGATGACTTACGCCTTCCTCCAGCATCGTCACAAAGATGAAGTGGAAAAAAAGAATCAACGGGCCGCTGCCTCAACCAAGTCTGCCGGCCTAGGCCACGCCATCGTCAAGCTCATCATTCTACCGAGACAACCCCGAGCTTTAAGCTGATTTGATAAAGCGCCGCTCACGCGTGGCGCGAGTGAATGCGTGAGCCGTTTTCATAAAGCTTATGCGAATTCTGCGCGCTATTCGAATGCGGGTTGCTCTACATATAACAGAGCTCGTGTTATTATAAAACTTGCGCTGACGCGCACGACCGCTTCAGCAACTTGACAGGATTGAGTTCAGCCACAGAGCCGGACTTCATCGTAATAAATAAGAAAGAGAACGGCGAGTATCCGTTACGAAAGTTCCGAACTAAGCCGCATCAACCGTTGGCTTGGGTCTACCTGTCGTGGCGTCTTCTAAGTGCAATCCTGCAACGCGTCTGACTGAAAGCGAGTTGACGAATTTGCGTCGCAGTACGTCGCCATGGCCGTAGCGACCCGCGGCCTTGTCCGCGACATATTCCAGTACCTTGGCTCGAACAAGCGCGGGGAGCTTTGGAGCCGCGAGAATGCGATTGACGACTGTTGCTGACAGACCCGACGCTTTGTGATTGCCCTTTAAAATAGTCCAGGTCGTGCTTCGCGAGAGTCCAAGGGCCGACGCTTGATTGTCAAGGCCGGCAATTCCGGACGCAACGAGGGCTGCACCAATCTCTTGGATTTTAACGGCTTGCTTCACCTTCAGGTCGCACACCGAATTGGGTTCGCGTTGTGGGTATGAACTTGGTCCTCGTCGCATGGAATTTAATCTCGATTGGGTGGCCATTGCTCATCTGAATGCCTCGCCACACTAGGCGGTTCAAAAAATCGCGCACCGATATTTCGAATTCATCATGATGATTTAAGCTAAACGCCGTGCGACGGCGCTGTACGTTGGCATAGCAATGCTCTTACCACTCGGCTCTTGGCCTTTGCGGGCGGCCGATGCTCAGGGGATGTGTTTGCCGACTGCGGATTTTCAAGGCTATTTAGAATACTTTGATGAGACTAACGATGCCGTATCCCAAGACCGCGACCCAGGCAGCATTCAGCACCAGACCAAAAGCTATTACCAGCGGCGGCCAAATGCGATGAACGATCGAGCGCCCATCAGTAAATGACGTCGCCGTTGATGAAGTGATGTCCGCTTGAGTTCGAATATTAACCGTCAATGCGGATTCTATTGAGAGCGACATTTTTCCACCAACAATTAAGCTGCAGTTCGCCCCACAGATTTATGCCCATGCATGCCGCGAAGATGATCTCGGTTCACCCATTCGGCTGCTAGCCGGTTAACGAATTTGCGCCTCATCGCTTCGCTGTGCCCGTAGTAGCCGACGGCCTTATGCTCGACGTATTCCAAGATTTTGTCTCGAACCAACCGCGGAAGCTTTTGGGCCGCCAACATGCGATTGATCGTGGCCACGGACAGGCCAGAACCCTTATGGTTGCTTTTGAGAAGCGTCCAAGCTGTGCTGCGAGATAGCCCCAGTATGTTGGCTTGAGCGTCGAGACTAATTATTCCGACTGCAGCGAGAGTCTGTCCCAACTCGCGAATCTTTTCCGACTGCCGCCTCTTCATATCGCCGATAGACTGAGATAAACGCGGCAGCGACGGACCCGCTTCCCGTCTTGTTAAACGGGGGTCTTCGGACAAAGAGGATGTGCTTTCGATTGTCATCGGCGTTCTTTATGGGTCTCTTGGACTACATCAGGCCGCTGACTGCGTACATGTGCAATCCAATTTGTCGTTATGATTCATGATGAACCCGACGAACCTATCGCAACACGAAAACGCAGGTCCCGGTTCCAAGTAAACCAAGTTTTTTACGATCTGTGTCGGACATCGGACATATGACCCTTAGTCCAGGGACAGCGTGACATTTGGTCTGCGGAAAACATTGGTGCTGGCTTAGATTGCCAGGTCGGGCCGATTGAAAGCGCTGGCAGCGGTTGAACAGCCTGAGGCGTGCCACGATGCGGCACGAGCAGGTTGTCTTCCTGCAGCCCTCAAGACAAAAAATGCGGCAGCTTCCAGGTTTTTCAGCAGACTGCCCGAAGAGTCGCGGCGCGCGCTCGATGTCTCAAAGGGCGGTTCCATTCGGGCCTCCAACAAAAAGAAGCCCCGATGGCGTGAATTGCTTGGGTGTCGCTCGAAGAGCCAGTAGAAGGGAACTTGGAAAGTGGCCAGTATCCAGCACCCAAAGGGAATAATTGGAGATTTTAGACTATTGGGAGGGGCCCCGGGTGTTGGGTCGCACCATACCATCCTCGGGGGTTTGACAGTCTCCGGCAGGCAAGAATCGAGCTTTAAAGTCAGCCTTAATTTTGACGCGAGTCCAAAAAATAGCAGTTGTTCTACGCTTGACTGGGCTGCATCGCGGCGTAAAGTTTTTCTTGAAGCTAGCGTTCAGAGTCGTGGCGGAACAAAAGCTCCTAATCGTGGTTTTGATCTTTGAATAATTAAGAGGAGCGCGACATGGGTATAGCAATGCGTCTGGCACTTGCGAGTGCCGCTGCTGGATTGGCAGCATTTGCTCTCGTCGGCTCCGCGCAGGCAAGTACGGCCTTCATTGATTTCAGTGTTAGCTTTGTCGGGGGAGACCCCATGTATGCCGGTGCGACCCTAAACACCTCGACTGCGTTCGATTTTGGCGGTGGATTGTATCAAGTCAACCAGGTGGCAACGGGAGATCAGTCCGGTCTCATCGCTGGCAACCTCGTCTCGCTTACTTCTCCGGTAACCTACGGGTCAGGTAGCTCCGGTTCAACGTCGCTAACGAAGACGTGGACGGACGCATTCGGCACCTTCACCGAGACGATGACCTCGTTTACGGCCGACAGGAGCTCAGCCAACGCCATTACATTAGATTTCGCGGGCACCCTTACCAGCACAAGTGGCATCAATGAACCAGCTTTCATGATTTTGAGCGCGAATCAGGTTGGCGGGCCAGGTCACGTTGTTGGTTGGACGCTCACCAACACTAGCGTATCGCCAACCCCACTTCCCGCCGCTTTGCCACTTTTCGCCACCGGTCTCGGTGCAATGGGACTGCTTGGCTGGCGCAGAAAGCGGAAAGCTGCAGCGATCGCTGCTTGATCAATAAGGTTCTAATCCAAACAAAGCCCGGGGCAATGTTCCGGGCTTTTTGTTGTGCGTTGCCATTGTAAACACCGCGCCTGGATCCGGTCCGTCAGAAGTCGCGACGATCAGTAGGTGACCTGCTCCATAGGAGCCGCCTTGTCCGCACGCCTGCCCAGCAATCGCGCACCTGCTGTGCACGGTGGCGTTATATACGGAGAAACAGTGTTCAAAATTATCGCGTTAGTACCGCGTGCTGGTAGGGTACCCGTTTTGGAGTATGGGCTCGTCAAATTAGACTCATAAAACAGCAGCCAATTACTTACTTTGCGTCCATGTCCGCTTTGGGGGGTAGCGGACATTCCGTAATGCCCGAGCAAAGTCCGCCTTTGACTCGAAGCGGACGAAATAAACAAAAAATAAAATGATAGAAACCAGACGTTGGCGCTAGTTCCAGCGGCAGCCTGCCGTGGTTTGATAAGCCGCACCGTGACGGACGGTGCAGTGTGACGAACTGGGGGCCTTTCGTGGCAAATCTCGGCCGCGTTTCCTATCCGCGCACGTTTGCCGCGCCTCAAAATCCCATTCCTCAATCGAATAAGGAAAATAAGGAACATGTCATGAGAAAGCTCATCCTGCTATGCGCCTCGCTTTGCTCGATGGGGCTGTTGTTTGCGGCAAGCCCGGCATGGGCGCAGAGCGTGCTGTGGGTCGCTTCTAACGGCAGCGACGGCAATGTTTGCGGTCAAACCACCCCCTGCGCAACATTCCAGGGCGCGATCAACAAGGGCGGCGCCTCCCAGATCAACTGCCTTACCAGCGGCAATTATGGCGCGTTCACCATTACGGCGTCGATCACCATCGACTGCGGCACCGGCAACGTCGGCACAGTGTCGGTAACTGGATCAGGTACCATCGCGATCACGATCAGTACCAGCTCCGCGGCCACCATCGTTCTTCGCCATCTCAGCCTGAATGGCAATAACTCGGGCGGGTTCGGGATCTTCACCAGCGGATTTGCCAGCGGCACGCTGGTCGTCGAGGACTGTACGATTCAGGGGTTTACCAGCGACGGTATTTTTTTTGTACCGTCCGCAGGCCGCAGCCTGCTGCAGGTGTCAGATTCCAGGATTTTCAATAACGGCAACGGAATCATCGTTGCTCCCGGCAACAACCAAATCGCTTCAGTGACGCTGAACCGGGTTGAGTTGACGGGAAATTTGATCGATGGCCTATTCCTGGGCGGCAGCGGCGTCATCGCGGGGACGATGCGCGGCAGCGTCGTCGCAGAAAATGCACAAATTGGCGTAATTGCGGAAGCAAGCCAGGTCTTTTTCACGGTCGAAGAGTCGAGCGTCGTCGCCAATTTGACTGCCGGCATCCAGACCAACTCGGCTGGAACGGTTGTCAACGTGGGCGCCTCGACGATCGGCGCCAACGGCACGGGGGTATTGCCCTCTTCCGGGTCACTCATCTCCTTCGGCAACAACCAGATGAGCGCCAATGGTACGGACGGAAACTTCACCAGCACTAAAGCACTGCGATAGGCCGTATCAGCTCGATCGCTCAGGAGCGCAGGCGCATTTGCTTTTGGTACAAGACCGCCTGTGCTGATGTCGAATGTCGGCCCGAAGCGGACGTGCCTCCTCTGATTGATGAATGTCTGCTTTCAAGGGTAAAGCGGACATCACAAGCTCACGCCGTCTTGTCCGCTTATGACCCAAAGCGGTCATCGCGCCGGTTTGGCGGTTCGAATGATGGGCACAATCGCCGAAATGTGTCGGGCGAAGACGTGGGTCACTCCGGCATGCCGGCTTTCCGGAGCGCCCCGGCGAAACGCGCAAAATCGGCCGGTTGTCGCGTTGGATTATATTGCCGCAGTTTCATCAGGCGCATTGTAGGATCGAGCTGCAGGTGACGCGTCATCGCGGCTCGCGCTTCGTCTGTCCGTCCGGTTTGCACGCCGGCTGCGGCAACGAGCCGCAACGCGGGCAGATAATCCGGCTGGACGCGCAGCGCGCGCTTCGCCCAAGACAAGGCCTCTTCGTAGCGGCCGGCGATGAAATGGGAGAAGCCGATCATGTTGTACCGCCGCGGCAGCAGCGGATCGAGCGGGCTCAGCCGCAAAGCGCGGGTCAGGCGCTCGACCGCCGTGTCGGCATCGCTGAGCCACGCCCGGATCGCCCCGCTGTATTCCCACGCCGCAGCCAGATTGGGATCGAGCATCAGTGCCCGCTCCACGAAATCTGCTGCTGTATCCAAGTCGTGCACAACGTACGCTAAGGCATATCCGGCCATTGCCAACGCGACTGCGTCGTTTGGGCCTAGCCGCGCTGCGCGGCGCGCCAGTTCGTCGGCCTTAGCCTTCTCCCTATCGAGATCGGATATCCAACCGTTTGCCATCCGGATGCCGTAGCACGCTGCCGACATGCCAAAGGCGCAAGCAAAGGTGGGGTCGATCTCCATTGCCCTCTTGAAGAGGCGCAAGGCCTCGTCGATTCCCTCGCGCGTCCATTGGTGCATGGACGCCAGGGCGCGTAAATAGTGGTCGTATGCCGTGAGGCTTTCAGGTGGTTTGCGCTTTGCGCGCTCGATCTCCGCCTTCTCAAGCGTCGGCGATATAGCGCTGACTACGCTGACGGTCACCCGGTCCTGAAGCGCGAACACGTCGGCGAAGTCACAATCGAAGCTATCGGCCCACAGATGCACTCCCGTTAAAGCGTCAATCAGTTGGCCGGTAATGCGCACCCGGCTCTCAGTCCGGCGGACACTGCCCTCGAGCACATAGCGCACGCCCAGGTCGCGGCCGACCTGCCTTATGTCGACGCTGCGGTCCTTATAGATGAAGGTCGAATTGCGGGCAATCACGAACAGCCACCGCATGCGCGAAAGCGCCGTTATGATATCTTCCGCGATACCGTCCGCGAAGTAGTCCTGTTCGCGATCACCACTAATATTCTGGAACGGCATAACCGCAATGGACGGCTTGTCGGGAAGCGTGAGCTGCGACACGGCCTCTTGTCGGGCGGGATCGATAGGCTCGGTGGTCTCCGCGACGAACCGATAGCCGCGGCCGGGGACCGTCACGATGAAGCGTCGCCCGCCGATGTCTTCGCCCAACACCTTACGCAGAGCCGACACATGTACCTGTATGGTGTTCTCACCAACGTTGAGGCCAGGCCAAACTTGGTCCATTAGGTCTTCTTTGGTGACGAGCTTCCCGGGGCACGACGCCAATACGGAAAGGATGTCTAAGCTTCGGCTGCGCAATGGCACCGGCAAACTGTCGCGAAAGAGCAATTGGCGTGTGATATCGAGCCGAAATGGCCCGAAGGCAATCTCATTGCCCTTGTCCGTCTTAACCGTCACGCCACCACCTGTCAGAATTCTTCAGATCTGACCAAGGACTTTAGGTCGCAACGGGGGTAATTTCCACTATCGTGCGACGTCCGCGGCGTTGTGAGCTAGAATCGAAGGAAAGACCGCATGCTACCGTCTAAAGTGGCCCTCTCCATTGTGAGCCTCATGCTGGCGTTGTCCGTCCACGGCGTAGCCGCAGAGGATTTCCCAACTAGGCCCATCCGTATCATCGTTCCGTTTGGCGCGGGTGGCTCCAACGACGTCACCACCCGAGCACTCGCCCGGGCGACAGAGCGATACCTCGGGCAACCGATAATTATCGAGAATATCACTGGAGGCGGCGGAGCGGTCGGCGCCAATGCGATAATAACCGCAAAGCCGGACGGATATACCATCGGTACATCCGTTTCTTCGATGCTGTTTGCGCCCTATCTCAAGAAGGCGAGCTATGATCCGGACAAGGATTTCAGCTACATCATCGGCGTGATGGGCTTCACGTACGGCGTGGTCGTACGGAAGGATGCGCCCTGGAAGACATTTCAGCAGTTTCTAGCTGACGCCCGCTCCAATCCTGGGAAAATCACCTACGGTACGCCCGGCTTCGGCACCCTTCAGCACCTCACCATGGAGCGGATCGCCAAACAGCAAGGCATTAAATGGGTCAACGTTCCGTTCCGCGGCGATCCTGACGCGATCAACAGCCTGCTGGGCGGACACATCAACGCCGTCGCGACTACGAGCGCCTGGCGACCGCAAGTGGATTCCGGTGACCTGCGCTTACTGGTCACCTGGGGCGACGCGCGAGCTGCAAGCTGGCCATTGGTGCCGACGTTGAGGGAAACCGGCGTCGATATTGCGATCAAGGGGCCTTACGGGCTTGCCGGCCCAAAAGGGATTGACCCAAAGGTCATCAAGGTTCTGCACGACGCCTTCAAGAGGGGCGCGGAAGAGCCCGCCTTTACTGCAACGTTGGCACGGCTAAACGAAGATTCCTTCTACATGGACGCCGACGCTTATCGAGACTTTGTAACTCAAAGCCTCGTAAGCTGGAGAAAGGTGATCGATGAAGTCGGCGCACGGTCGCAATAACCGATGGCATTTGCGACGCGCGCCTTTGAGACCATTTACGCTCGATGTCTCTTTCTGGCGCGAAGCGGACATGGCGGGAGCGTCAGCGAATGTCCGTTCTCGAGGGTAAAGCGGACTTGGTGTGGACGCTGAAAAATGTTTGCCTCTGACCCAATCCGGACATCAGCAAGATACGGACTTAGTCATCAGCCCTGACTCTACGGCATTTCGGCTGGCCGCGATGGTGCTCCAGTCTCATTTCCAGCCGCATCTCGTATTGCGTTCACAGCAGGCATGGTCTCACCTCCGGAAACAGTTCCTAGGCTGATTCGGCATCAAGGCCTGCGTTGCAATTCTGCGGCCATCTGCGATGGTCCCCCAACCAACCGGGAAAAATAATCATGGCCAGCACAGTATTTCGTCGCGTCATTGCAGCCTGTTGCGTCCTTACCCTCACACTGGCGATCGTCCAGGCCGCCGAGGCCACCGCCGTGCAGGCGCAGGATTATTCGGCGCTCCTCGCCGCGCCAGACCGCACCGATGCCGATCGGCAGACCGATAAGAGGCGCGATGCTCTCAAGCTCCTCACCTTCACCGGGCCAAAGACCGGTTGGCTGGTGCTCGATATGGGCGCCGGGGCGGGATACAGCACAGAGTTGATGTCTCGTGCGGTCGGCCCAACCGGCAAAGTCTGGGGGCAGGATGACAAACGCTCCGAAAAATTCGAAACGCGGCTAAAGACCCCAGCAATGGCCAATGTCGCCGGCCAAATCCGGCCCTACAACGATCCGGCGGCCGGTTTACCGCCGCTTGATCTGGTCACGTTCTTCTTTGCCTATCACGACACGACGTACATGGACGTTGATCGAAGCAAGATGAATAAGGCGCTTTTCGACGCGCTGAAGCCGGGTGGCATCTTGGTCGTCGCCGACCATGCGGCGCGGCCGGAAGATGGCGCCAATGTCGGCAAGACCTATCATCGGATCGCCGAAGCGACATTGCGCTCTGAGGTGGAGGCGGCTGGCTTCAAGTTCGTCGCCAACGCCGACTTCCTTCGTAATCCCGAAGACCCGCGCACGACGATCGTCTTCCATTCGCCGATCAAGGTCGACGAGTTCGTTCTGAAGTTCCAAAAGCCGATGTGACGAATCCCCCATATCTGCTCCTGGCCGATAGCGGATGTGCCGTTCACGCCGAGCGCCGCTATCAGGGGTGAAGCGGACATCGCAAATTCATGCCGCCATGTCCGCTTTGACCCAAAGCGGACGAAATAAACAAAAAATAAAACGAAAGCGGCCAAAGCGCAGGTTGGCGGTAGCCCGACGGCAGCCCGCCGTGGTTTGATAAGCCGCGCCGTGACGGACTATTTGCGGTGTGGCGAACTCTGGGGGCCTTCATAGCAAAATGATCGGCCGCGTTTAGCTATCCGCGCACGTCTGTCGCGCCATCAAAATCCCATTCCTCAATCAAATAAGGAGCGTGTCATGAGAAAACTCATCCTGCTATGCGCCTCGCTTTGCTCGATGGCGCTGTTGTTTGCGGCAAGCCCGGTACGGGCGCAGAGCGTGTTGTGGGTCGCTTCTAATGGCAGCGACGGCAGCGACGCCAATGCCTGCAGCCAGATCTCGCCGTGCGCAACATTCCAGGGCGCGATCAACAAGGGCGGCGTCGCACAAGTGCGCTGTCTCACCAGCGGCAATTATGGCGCGTTCACCATTACGGCGTCGATCACTATCGACTGTGGCACCGGCAATATCGGCACCGTGTCCGTATCAGGTAACGACGCGATCACGATCAATACCGCCTCTGCGGTCACCATCGTCCTTCGCCATCTCAGCCTGAATGGCAACAATTCGGCCTCGATCGGAATTCGCGCCGCCACATTTGCCAGTGGTACGCTGGTCATCGAAGACTGTACGATTCAAGCGTTCAATAGCGACGGTATTTTATTTGAACCGTCCGAAGGCCGCGGCCTGTTGCAGGTGTCAGATTCTCGGATTTTCAATAACGGCTTCGGAATCTTCATTGATCCCCCGACCAGCCAAATCGCCTCAGTGACGCTGAACCGGGTGGAGCTGACGGGAAATACGTTTATTGGCCTCGCTCTGACTGGTAGTGGCGTCGTCGCGGGGACGATACGCGACAGCGTCGTCGCAGGAAACGCACAAACCGGCGTACTTGCGCAATCAACCCAGGTCTTTTTTACGGTCGAGGAGTCGAGCATCGTCGCCAATTTGACTGCCGGCATTCAGACCAACTCGGCTGGCGCAGTTGTTAACGTGGGCGCATCGACGATCGGCGGCAACGGCACGGGGGTAAAGCCCACTCTTGGTTCCCTCATCTCATTCGGCAACAATCAGATGAGCGCCAACGGCACCAACGGAAACTTCACCAGCACCACGGCGCTGCGATAGGCGGTATCAGCTCGATCGATCTGGAAGCG
>Ga0134126_10001055_pt1 | contig 34920 bp, 34 predicted proteins | sample KB31752_FD_96881 | JGI IMG/M metagenome (GOLD analysis project Ga0134126, IMG submission 96881) | Terrestrial soil microbial communities with excess Nitrogen fertilizer from Kellogg Biological Station, Michigan, USA - KB3-175-2 | ecosystem: Environmental > Terrestrial > Soil > Unclassified ...
TTGTACACATTTCCCGAAAATCCCTGATTTCAAAAGAAACGGGTGACAAAACCGCCAAAATTGGCACGAAAAGATACCGTATTTCCTAAGAAATACAGGGTGCTCAAAAAATGAGATGCGCCCCCCACCTTATCTGATTCCAAATTCTCATTGCGCAAAGTTGCGCGGGTGCTAGATTCGCGGTCGCTTTTATTCCACCTGCGGCGGGTGGTTTTTTTGTTTTAACCAAAAGTAACAATCGTGAAAATTTTTAGCGGCACAGCCAACCCCTCCCTGACCAAGGCCATCTGCAATTCCATCGGCATGGAACCGGCCAAGTGCACGATCAAACCGTTCCCCGATGGCGAGACGTTCGTCAAGATCGAGGAAAACGTGCGCGGCGAGGATGTGTTCGTGGTCCAGCCGACGTCGCCGCCGACGAATCATAATTTGATGGAGTTGTTCATTATGATCGACGCGGTGCGGCGCGCCAGCGCGACACGGATCACGGCGGTGATGCCGTTTTATGGGTATGCGCGACAGGATCGCAAGGACCAGCCGCGCGTGCCCATCACGGCCAAGTTGGTGGCCAATTTGCTCGTGGCCGCGGGGGCGAACCGAATCCTTGCCATGGACCTGCACGCGCAGCAGATCCAGGGATTTTTTGATATCCCGGTGGATCATCTGTACGCGGCGCCGGTGATGTATGAATATTTGCGAAAAAAGAAGCTGAACGACCTGGTGGTGGTGAGCCCGGACGTGGGCGGCTTGAAAATGGCGCACGCCTATTCCCAAACGATGGAAGCGAGCCTCGCCATTGTGGCCAAACGCCGGAAAAGCGCCACGGAAGTGGAATCGATGGCTGTGATCGGCGATATTAAAGGGAAAAACGTGCTTTTGGTCGATGATTTGACCGAGACGGCGGGAACGTTAACGCACGCGGCGGCTTTGCTGAAGAAGAAGGGGGCGAAGCAGATTTTGGCCTGTGTCTCGCACGCGATTTTGAACGAGATCGGCGTCGAGCGATTGAAAAAATCGGATATTGACGAACTGATAACAACTGATACTGTCCTTCGCCCTGCGATTGACGGTGTCAGGATCACCACGTTGTCGGTTGCGGGACTTTTGGGCGAAGCTATCAAGCGAATCCATAATAATTCGTCGGTAAATTCGCTGTTTGAATTTAAGGGCGGACGCACCAGTTAACTGGGCGGAGCCGGAACAAATTAAGAAAATGAAATCTGTACCATTGAACGCGTTTCCCCGGACGCTCGGACGCCGCGCGGGGGCAAAGAAACTCCGCTCGGAAGGGCGCATTCCGGCTGTCATTTACGGTGGCAAAAACAAGGCCCAAAATGTGGAAGTCAACGCCCGCGAAATGGGCGAGCTGATCACGCATTCGGTTTCCGAGAACCTGCTCGTGGACCTCGCCGTCAAGGATGACGCGAATCCCAAGCGCCTCGCGCTGGTGCAGGAAGTGCAGCATCACCCGCTGAGCGGCCATGTGTTGCATGTCGATTTTCATGAAGTATCCCCCACGGAAAAAGTGACCATCATGGTGCCCGTGGAAACGACCGGCGAAGCGACCGGCGTCAAAAACAGCGGCGGCGTGCTCGAACACGTATTGTTCAAGCTCAAGGTCCGCGCGCTCCCGAAGGATTTGCCCGAACAGGTCGTCATCGATGTGACCAATCTCGAATTGAACAAGACCATTCACATCGGCGAAATCAAGGCTCCCGAAGGCGTGGAAATCCTGGGTGACAAGCATATCCCGGTCGTCTCCGTGGCCTTGCCGCGCGCGGAAGAAGAAGCCGCTCCGGCCGAAGGCGCCGCTGCCGCCGCCGGCGACGTGGAGATGATCAAAGAGAAGAAGGAAGGCGAAGAAGAAGGCGCCGCCCCGGCCAAGGGTGCGGAAAAAGGCGCTGCCAAGGCTGCCGCCCCCGAAAAGGGCGCCGCGGCTCCGGCGGGCGAGAAGAAAGCCGCCGCGCCTGCCGAAAAGAAGAAGTAAAACCGCATGTGTTCCGTGCTCCATGTGGCGTGAAGCGAATCCACGAAATACGGAACACGGAACACGCATTAGAATACGGCCCGCGTGGAAAATTTGTTTCTCATTGTGGGCCTGGGAAATCCGGGCGCGGAATACGCGAAGACGCGTCACAACGCCGGTTTCCTGCTGGTGGCCAGACTGGCCGAACGTTGGAAGGCAAATTGGACGTTGGAAAAGAAGTTCAACGCCCGGATTGCCAAGGCGGAACAGAATGGCAGCCGCGTGCTGCTCTCCGAGCCGCAGACGTTCATGAATTCGAGCGGCGAATCGGTCGGACCGCTGGTTGGATTTTATCGGGTCGCGCTGAAGCAGTTGCTGGTGGCGGTGGACGATGCGGATTTGCCATTTGGCGAAATCCGGCTGCGTCCGGGTGGCAGCAGCGGCGGGCATCATGGACTGGAGTCCATCGAGCGGCACCTGGGCACGCGTGAGTTTGCGCGGTTGCGCATCGGGATTGGGCGCCAGGCGGGCTTGAGGGAAATTACGGGGTTTGTGCTGGGCAGGTTCAGTTCGGCGGAAGCGGAATTGATGGAAAAGATTTTAACGGCAGCTGCCGATCAGACGGAGACGTGGCTGAAAGCGGGCATACAGACGGCCATGAGCCAGTTCAACGGGAAAATCGGCGAGTTGAAGAGCGAGTGAATTGAGATTTTAGAGTCAGGAACAAAATGAAACGATACGAAGGTTTGTTTATATTGGACACCGCGGGTCGGGAAGAAGGCATCAAGGATGCCATCGACAAGATTTCTTCCGAAATCACGTCCGCCGGCGGCAAAGTCGAGACGGTGCAGAAGATGGACAAAAAGAACTTCTCGCGCGTGGCCGACAAAAAACATAATTCCGGTTTTTACGTGAACGTGATTTTCGAGAGCGAACCGGCGGCCATCAGCCAGCTCAAGCAGCGGTTCGCGCTCAACGAGGAAGTGTTCCGCGCGATGTTCACCAACGCCCCGGCTCCGGCCGCCGCGAAGTAACCGAGACCCGAAGCCATGGCCAGCTTTAACAAAGTGATTTTGGTTGGGAACCTGACGCGCGATCCTGAGTTGCGCTACACTCCCAAGGGCATGGCCATCGCGAAAATCGGGCTGGCGGTCAATCGCAACTGGACGAGCGAATCCGGCGAGAAAAAGGAAGAAGTCACTTTCGTGGACGTGGATATTTTCGGCCGCACGGCGGAAAACGTCGCCCAATACATGAAGAAGGGCCGTCCGATTCTGATTGAAGGCCGTTTGAGGCTCGACCAATGGGACGACAAACAGACCGGTCAGAAACGCAGCCGGCTCGGTGTGGTGGCTGAAACCGTGCAATTTCTCGGCAGCCCGGGCGGCGGCGGTGGTGATGGCGGAGAGGCTCCGCGTCGCCCTTCCGCGCCGAGCAGCGCCCCTGCCGCCCCGTCGTCCAGTGAACCGGACATGCCCCCCGCCGACGACGACGTTCCTTTCTGATTTAGCGATTCAACGATTTAACTGATTTAACGAATTTAACGGTCATGAAAACTGAAGTCATTCTCACCAGCAATATCATTGGGCTCGGCGGCGAATCCGACCAGGTCAAGGTCGCAGCCGGTTACGCCCGGAACTATCTCTTTCCGCAACGTCTGGCGATTCCGCTCACGCAGGCCAACAAGCGCCGTCTCGAAGCGCTGAAGCAGCGCCGAGCCGAGCGCGAAGCGCATGAGTTCAACACGATGTCGGAACTGGCCAAGGGCGTTACGAAGCTCATCTGCATCATCAAGGTCAAGACCGGCGAGGACGGCAAGATGTTCGGCACGGTGACCGCCGGGATGATTGCGGACGAATTGAAGCATCAGTTCGAAATCTCGCTCGACAAACGGAAGATCCATCTGGCGCACCCCCTGCGCACGCTGGGCGATCACGACGTGGAATTGCGCCTGCACCATGAAGTGAACGCGACGCTGAAAGTGCGGATCGAGAGCACGACGCCGTTGCCGACACCCGCTGAAGCGCCTGCCGCGGAAGCGAAGCCCGCCGGTGAAAAGACCGAGAAACGCGGCCGGGGCCGTCACACAGAAGCCGCCGCTCCGACGGAAGAAAAGGCCGAGGCGACGGAAAAGAAGCCGAAGGCTGGAAAAGCGGAGAAGGCTCCCAAAGCGGAAAAGCCGGCCAAGAAGGCCAAGGCTGAAAAAGAATAATCTCCGTTAAATCGATTTCACAAGGCAGGCTGAAAAGCCTGCCTTTTTTGTTTCCGATACAATTGAACAGGAGAGAACGGAGAGGGGGGCAACAGAACTCGTTTTGCCTACGACTTTGGAACGGAGCGGCGCGCCCTACCCCTTGCCGATCGGCAAGCTGCCGCCACATGATTTATGGACTCGCTATAGGGAAATGGTTTGGATAAAAGCTCGGCCTTACAGACCTTGAAAGTTATTTGGGCTGAAGCTACCCGGGCCTCCGCTCGCGCTGCTCGCTCCAGCCCCAGGCTATCACATTACGGGCTTTCAGTCTTGGGAATACGAAGCGCACTTGCATCAAACGCACCTTGCCTGACACCACCGGCTGAGCGACATGACGTTTTTTTAATTTGAAAATTCTTTCGGCGAAGGCAGTCTTGAGGCCATGACTCCCGCGAACAAACGTCGCCGGAAGAGAATCTTTTGGACGGGACTGGCCGCGGTCTGCCTGGTGCTCGCAATCATTTTCGTTCATTATCTAACGTCGGGGGGAATGACCGCGCGGCAACGGCCTTCCAGGTTTGAAACTTTCGTGGCGGGAACCCTGGTTGATTTCAGCATTCCGAAAAGCGCGAAGGAGTTGAAGAATCCATTGGGCGATAATTCGGACCCGAGTGAAGGACGGGCGTTATACCAGAAGGATTGCGAGGTTTGCCACGGCTTCGATGGCAACGGGCGGACTGCCGCGGGAACCGGTCTCTTTCCCCCACCCTCCCGCCTGAGCCGCGATGGGCTTGAGAAAAAAGGACGAACGGATGGCGAGCTGTTTTATTTGATTCGAAACGGCGTCCGCAATACTGCCATGCCGGCATGGCAACTGCCGGATCAGCAGATTTGGCAGCTCGTCACATACATTCGCAATCTTCCCCTGACCGTGCCGGTGCAGGCCGCCGCAGAATCGTTCCCCACGAACGCGCACTATGTCGGCTCCGCAAGCTGCGCAAAATGCCACAGCGCGATCTATGAGTCCTGGCGAAAGACACTCATGGCGAACGTGGTTCGCGACCCGCGTGAACATCCGGATGCGATCATTCCTGATTTTTCCAAAACCAATGCGCTTGTGGATTTTTCGACGAACGACATCGCGCTCGTTTATGGAAGCAAATGGAAACAGCGCTATTTCAAACGAATCGGAGATGAGTATTTTCCGCTGGGAGCCCAGTGGGATGTGACGCACAAGGTATGGCGGCCTTATTTCGCCAAGGATGATTGGTGGTCTGCTTTTTATCCGCACGATAATTTTCAACGGCCGACGAGCGCCACCTGCGATGGCTGTCACTCGGTGGACTATAATATTTCAACCAAAACGGTTGCCGAGTGGAACGTGGGCTGCGAAAAGTGCCACGGACCCGGCAGCGAACACGTGGCGCATCCCACGCGCTCAAACATCATCAACCCGGCGCGGCTGGATTACGTCCAGGCGAACGACACGTGCATTCAGTGCCATTCGCAGGGGCGTCCGTTGACCAATCCTATTGCCGGCAAATATTACGACTGGCCGGTCGGGTACCGAATCGGTCTAAAGTTGAGCGATTTTTGGAAACTGGAGGCGCACAGGCTCGGCGAAACGACGTTCACCCATTTTCCCGACGGAACAGCGCACAAAAATCGCATGCAAGGCAACGATTTTGTGCAGAGTCTCATGTATACGCACGGCGTCTCGTGCTTCACATGCCACGATTCTCATGGAACGGCAAACGATGCCTTGCTCCGCAAACCGGCGAATGTTTTATGTCTGGACTGTCACGGGCCAAATTCTCCCAATGGCCCGCGCGCAAAGACCATCGAGGCACATACGCATCACAAGGCCGGCAGCGCGGGCAGCGAATGCATTGCGTGCCATATGCCGCCCATCGAGCAGACGCTCGGCGATGTGAATGTTCGAAGCCACACGTTTAGGTTTATTTACCCGTCGCAATCGGAAGAGATGGGCATTCCGAACGCGTGCAATGTTTGCCACAAGGACAAATCAGCCGCGTGGGCAAATGACGTGCTGAAAACGTGGGCTGAGCCATCACCGTGGAGGGCGGATTTGTAAACTCATAGAGCAATTGCCAGAGATCATTTTCGCATAAAGCACAGATGCTTCGCCCCCTGAACCCTGAGCACCACCTCCCCTAAACCCGAACCCTCACCCCGGCCCAATGACTCACTCGCTCCCGCTCGTTCGGCCCTCTCGGGCCTTCGCTTTCAGCGAATTCCTTTCGCCGCTTCCCAAGCGGCTCAAGTCCCATCCGATGGGAGAGGGAGAAGTTGCTCCAGCGTCTCTCGTCGAAAATCGCCATTGATATGTCGTGGTTCAAGCGTGCTACCAATCCTTGAGCGGATGATCACGGTCGTGAGGCTTCTCTTTCTGGCTAGCGGGCAGCAACTGCTCGTCGCCTTTTTGAGAGTCCAATAGCCGCTTGGCCTCCTCGGGGCTCATCTGGCCGGGCGGCGTTTGATTTTCCTTCTGCGGCTGTTTTTCGGCTTGTTGTTGCTGATTCTGATTGTGATTTTGATTCTTTTGCTGCTGTTGCTTCTCCTTCTCCTGCTGTTTCTGTTGTTCCTTCTGCTTCTCGGATTGCTGCTTTTGCTGATCTTGTTTGGACTGCGATTGCTTTTGCTGCGACTGTTTCTGTTGTTGCTGCTGTTGATTTTGTTGCTGCTGTTGTTTTAGCAATTCGTCGAGCTTCTTCAGTTTGACGTCGTCAGGAAACAGCTTCAGGCCCTTGGCGACCTGGTCCTTGGCGGTCGCGATGTTATTGGTCAAATAGGCTTGGGCGCCGGTGTGAAAAAAATCATCGGCATTCTGGGCGCAAACGGTCTGCAACGCCAGGGCGCACGCGCTAATGCTGATTAGGAGTCGCAATTTCATCGATGTTCTTCAGTCGCTTCACGTAGTCCTGAAATTGTTTGGCGGCGATATTATTTTGCACGGCCTGTTCCATGATTTCCAGCGCGCGATGGTACTGGCGCCGACGCACGGAATTGTCCGCCTCCTGCCTGGCCAGGCGCGCCGCTTCTTTCATTTGCTGGATCATCAACAGGCCGTCCTTCGCGAATTTCAGATTGTGGGCGGCGTCGGCGTCGTGCTTGTCCAGTTCCACGGCGTTTTGAAAATTCGTCACCGCTTGCTCCCATTGCTGCTGCACGTCGTCCAGGTCCTTCTCCTGCTCGCCCTGGCGATAATGCACATTGCCGATGTTAAAATACGCCTTCTGCTGCAATTGCACATTCTGCGAATCGAGCGCTGCCGTATAAAATTTTAGCGCGTCGTCGTAATTTGTGGCGCGGTAGGCGGCATCGCCGGCGTTGAAGGTCAGCTCGGCCATGTGCTTTTTGTCGGTGACGGCGAGCTGTTCGAATTCTTTTTGAGCCTGGGCGAATTTTCCGGCTTTGTAATCGTCCACGGCGGAAGCCGGCGAACCGTGGACGGCCATGGGCAACATAAGCAACACGAGCGACGCTGCAATAATGGTTGCAGCCGCGCCGGTTTTTTCGGCGCCAGGCACGGGCGGCGGACCCTTTTTCCCGCGGCGCGAGGATGGACGTTCTGGAAAAAATACCTCCACAATCAGCAGCACAATCGCGATCGCCAGCGGCCAATGATACCGTTCCTTTGGCCGCTTCACCCATTGCTCGTGCGAATCAGACTTGGGCAGTGGAGCGAGGCTGCGTTGATACAGTGCTTCCATGGTGTTGGCACCGCTCAGGGAGTAATACGCGCCGCCGGCCGTCGAGGCAATCTGCCGCAGCAATGGCTCGTTCAGGTGCGATTTCACGACGTTGCCCTGGTCGTCGCGGACGTATTGGAGGCTGCCGTCCGGGCCTTTGATCTGAATTAAATCGCCCTGCGGTGTGCCGATGCCGACGGTAAAAATCCGCACGCCATCTTTGGCGGCGGCCTGCGCGGCTTCCAGCGCGCCTTCGTCGTTGTCTTCGCCATCAGTGAAGAGCACGACGACTTTGTAGTTGTCGCCTTCCTTGAAGGCCTTGTCCGCTTCCTTGATGGCCTCGGCCAGGGAAGTGCCGCCTTCGGAAATGGAGTTCACATCCAGCGCATTGACGCTTTGTTCAAACGCCGAATCGTCGATCGTCAATGGACATTCCAGAAAGGCGCTGCCCGCAAAGGCGACCACTCCCAACCGGTCCGAATTGGCTTGCTGCATCAGGCTGAGAGCGGCGAGTTTTGCGCGTTCCAACCGGTTCGGCGCAATATCAGTCGCCATCATGCTTTTGGACGTATCGACGGCGACGACGATATCGAGGCCGCGTTGAGCGATTTCTTCCTGGGTATAGCCCCATTGTGGCCGGGCGAGTGCCAGGACGAGGAAGATCACGGCTCCAATAATCAAACCAGCGCGAATTTTCTGGCGCCGGGCAGAGACGCCGGCGATCAGGCCCGGCAGCAAACGCGACTGGATAAATTGCGCCATTAATCTCTGCCGCTCCCGCCACGACCACCAAAAGAACGCGAGCAGTGCCGGCACGAACACCAGCAGGAGCCAAAGTATTTGGGGCGACGCAAATCTCATACAGGGATTGTTGATTGCCGATTGGCGATTGGCGATTGATTCGATAGTTTCAGCGCATGAACCCTATTGAACTCAAGCAACGAACCAAGAGTTTTGCTCTCCGCATCATTAAACTGTCGAGAACAATTCCCAAAAGCGATAATGCGGGGCAGATCACCGCCCGGCAAATCATCCGCAGCGGCACTTCTGTCGTGGCCAACTACCGAGCGACATGCCGCGCGCGAAGCAAAGCGGAATTTATCGCCAAAATCGGCACCGTCGAAGAGGAATCGGACGAGACGGCGTTGTGGCTGGAGTTGCTCGGCGAAGCCGGCATCACCGCCGCCCGCAAACTCTCCGCGTTGTTGCAGGAAGCCAATGATTTGACTGCCATCATGGCCGCCTCGCGCAAGACAGCATCCGGCGCGTGATGCTCCAATCGACAATCGGCAATCGGCAATCGGCAATGTCGTCATGGAAGCCTCCTCATGATCGTGTGTTTCAAAAGCAATTCGCCAAGCAGCAGCGTCAGGCCTCCAACGACGAACCAGCCGAATAATTCCTTGTACTCGGTGTATTTTTTCACGACGGCTTCGGATTTTTCGAGCTTGTCGATTTCGGCGTAAATTTCCTTGAAACGTTCGGCATTGTCGGCGCGATAATATTTTCCTCCGGTCATGTCGGCGATTTTCTGCAGGGTGTCTTCATCGATGTCCACGGGAACAGGCACCAAGATTTTGCGGCCAAAAATGTCACGGCTCGGCATCGGCGCTTCGCCTCTCATGCCCACGCCAATGGTGTAGACTTTGATGCCGAGCGCCTGCGCCGCTTCAGCCACGGTCAACGGCGCGAGCTTTCCGGAATTGTTCTGGCCGTCGGTCATGAGAATGACGATTTTGCTTTTCGCTTTTTGGTCTCGAAGACGATTGACGGCGGTGCTTAGCCCGGAACCAATGGCGGTATGGCTGCCATCAATGACGTCAAGTTTTAGCCGATCCAGATTTTCCAACAGGAAATCGTGATCGAGCGTGAGCGGCGCGGCGATGTAGGCATCGGTGGCGAACGCTACGAGGCCGATGCGGTCTCCGGGGCGTTTCTCGATGAATTTGGTCAAGACATCCTTCGCCATGTCAATGCGGCTCAAACGGCCATTCGCCACCTTGAAATCCTCGGATGCCATGCTGTCGGACAAATCGATGGCGACGGCGATGTCAATGCCGCTGGTTTTCACCTGCGTCTGGCTCTTGATCTTCCGCGGCTGCGCAAAGCCAACGATCAGCAACGCCAGAGCCAGCCAGCGCAGGGCGGCCAAAAATCCGCCCGAGCGCGAACGCGACACATTCAACACCGCGCGGACGAGCTGCACCGAAGAATACAAAAACGCCGGCGGCCGGCCGCGCCTGCCTTTGAGCCATGCGAAAGCCGGCAGCAGCAGCAGGAGCAACAAAAGCCATGGATACGCGAAAGTCATGCGGAAACTTGTTGCGGGTTGCGGGTTGCGTTTGCCGCGTCTGCCGGCAGCGGAGGCGGTTCGGTTTCTTCCACCAGTCGGACGGCAGAATCGTGCAGGCCGCGCAACTCGGCCTCGCGCGGCTCGTAGCGCGCGAATTTCACCAGGTCGCAGCTTTTGAGAAATTCGCCCAGGCTCTCTTTTTGGTCCGGCAGCAAGAGATTCGTGGCCTGCAATTCGTGCAGGAATTCCTCGGTGGTGCGTTCCGGCGCGTGGAACGTGAACCGATCTTCGAGATAGGATCGCACGGTGTCGGAAACCATAATGCAGAATGGTTTCGGCTGAGCGAGCAGCGCCAGGGCTTCCTCCAATTTTTGTTTCGCGCGAATATGCGGCGGGATCGGCGGCACGGCGGGAACCTGCTTCCGGCGCATTCTGAAATACAAAATCAAGCCGATGACAAGCGCGATGAATGCCACAATTGCGACGCCAATCCAGACCCACAACCACACGTTCGGAATGTCCACCGGCGGCTTAATGTCACGGAGCGTGTCCGGTGCGGCTGAGTTCGTGGAACTCGCCATGGCAAGAGTTCCTTTGGTCATCCGCGCAGCCTCCGGCGTTCACGAGTTTCGAAAAATTTTGCCAGCGTGACGGTGTACGGCTGGTCGGTGCGAAGTTGAATCGCATCAATGCCGGCGCTGCGAAAGACGCGTGCGAGATCCGATTGCGCTTTGGCCTGACGCTCGGCGAAAGCAGCGCGTTTGCGAGGATCGCCGGTGCTGACTTCAACGATCTCGCCCGTCTCCGCGTCTTCCAGCACCAAACGCCCGAGCTCGGGCAATTCGAGTTCGCGGGGATCGGTGATTTGCACGGCCACAACGTCATGCCGCCGATTGGCCTGACGCAGCATCGTGAAGGATGCCTGCGCCAATGATTCGAGCAGCATCAATTGCGGGCGCAGCCGGTGGCGGCTTTTGCCCTTCAAACTGGCCGGCGAGCCGATGAAATCCGATACGATGACCGTGATTGCCCGATGGGGCGTGACGCACATGAGAAATTCGAGCGCTTCGTTCAAATCCGTTCCGCGGCGCTTCGGTTCGTAGAACAACACTTCGCGGATGACGCGCAAGACATGACTGCGGCCTTTGCGCGGCGGGATGAATTTTTCCACTTCATCGGAAAACAAAATGAGGCCCACCTTGTCATTGTTGCGAATGGCGGAAAAAGCGAGCACTGAGGCGATTTCGGCGGCGAGCTCGCGTTTGGATTGATCGCGCGAGCCGAACAAACCGGAACCGCTCACATCGACCACGAGCATCAGCGTCAGCTCGCGTTCTTCGACGAATTTTTTAATGAAGGGATGATTCATCCGCGCGGTAACGTTCCAATCGATGGCGCGCACGTCGTCGCCGGGCTGATATTCGCGGACTTCATCGAAATTCATCCCCTGCCCTTTGAAGACGCTGTGATACGCGCCCGCGAGGGTTTCCGTCACAATGCGGTTCGTGCGCAACTCGATCTGGCGGATTTTTTTGAGGATTTCGCGAGGGATCATGGGACAAGGATGAAGTCAGAATGGCAAGCTTGCGGAGTTAGTTTGGCGGGAGTTTGGCGATTTTGACGATAACTTGACGCCTGAGCAACTTGCGGAACTTGATCGCCGCGCCAAAGAATTCCGCAAAAATCCGAGCGTAGGAATTCCATGGGAACAAGTTCGTAACGAAGCCCGCAAACGCTTCGGGTGGGAATGAGGCGCGTGCGGCTTAAGTCGCCCGCCGATTTGGACTACTTTCAAGCTCTGGAAGGGTACGAGAAACAGCGACCGGGGCTCGGTCGCGAGTTTGATGCGGAACTTCAAGGCTTGTTCCAACAGATTATGCAGAACCCCGAATTTTTCTCCAAGGAAACCGAGATCGTACGCAAAGCCCGAATGCCGCGATTCAAATATCGGGCTTATTTTACAATCGAAGCCGACGAAATCGGCGTGGTCGCGATTTATCATCCCAGTCGCAATCCCAAGACTCTTCGGAAGCGATTTGGATATTCGAGCAAAACAACTGCGCCCAGCGACGAGACGCCTGCAAATTCCAATCTCAGGGATTTTTTCGGAACTTTGGCGGGGAGTCATGCTATCTAACGTTGATCACCGACGAGAGCTATTTTCACGAGCAAGAATTATTTGAGAAGCTCAACGACATTCATCACGGCACCGGGAGCTCATCAAAAATTTTCTGGACGACCACTTCGCTCGTCTTGTCCTCCGCTTCGGCTTCGTAGGTGATGGCGACGCGATGGCGGAGGACATCCATGCCGATGCTTTTGACATCCTGCGGCGTGACGTAGCCGCGGCCTTTGATGAAGGCATAAGCCTTGGACGCGAGCGTGAGCGCGATGGTCGCGCGGGGCGACGCGCCGAGCTGGATGAAGTCCTTGATGGCGATTTTATAATGGTCTGGATCGCGCGTGGCGCAGACCAGGTCCACGATGTAATCCTTCACTTTGTCATCGACATACACATCGTTGACGATCTGGCGCGCGTTAAGCACCTGCTTGGGATCCACGACCGGCGTCGTGTCGGGCAGGCCGGAAGTTTTGGCCATGGTTTCGAGAATCTGCCGTTCCTCGGCGCGCGAGGGATAGCCGATTTTCAATTTCAACATGAAGCGATCGACCTGCGCTTCGGGCAACGGATACGTGCCTTCCTGTTCGATGGGATTTTGCGTCGCCAAAACCAGGAATGGCTCATCGAGTTTGAAAGTTTGTTCGCCGATGGTCACCTGGCGCTCCTGCATGGCCTCGAGCAACGCGCTTTGCACCTTGGCGGGCGCGCGGTTGATTTCGTCGGCGAGAATCAAGTTGCCAAAAATTGGCCCGCGCCGCGTGGTGAAGCCGCCGGATTGCGGATTATAAATCTGCGTGCCAACGACGTCGGCGGGCAGCATGTCGGGCGTGAATTGCAGGCGCGAAAATTTCACGTTCATGCAATGCGCCAGCGATTTCACGGAAAGCGTCTTGGCGAGGCCAGGCACGCCTTCGAGGAGCACGTGGCCGTTGGCCAGCAGCCCGACGACGAGCCGTTCGACGAGATAACTCTGGCCGATGATGACTTTTCCGATTTCGTTGAAGAGAGGACGTATGAATGCGCTGCCTTCCTGGGCCGCTTCGTTAATGGCGTTGATTCCTGTATTCATTGCGAATGTTACTCACGATGGACACCCAAAAAGGCGCCCGCGTTCAAGCGATTTTTTTTGAAGACCAAAGATTTTTTTGAACGCGCAATCGCGGAAGCGCTTTTCATGTGCTCAAAATGCGAGCTGGCGCTCCGGATTTATGAGAATAAAACACCGCCAATTTTTGTTCAAGCCGGCAGTGTCGGAATTTATCCGATACGAAAATTATTTTTTTGACAACCGTTTGGATTTGGGTGCGTCTTTCAGATTTTTTGCGCCTTCCAAGGTGAGCAAACGCACCTTCATATCGAGACCGCCAGCGAAGCCGGTGAGCGCGCCGGAAGCGCCGATCACGCGATGACAGGGAACCATCACGCAGAGCGGATTTCTACCGATGGCGGCCCCGACCGCACGCACGGCGGCCGGCTTGCCGATTTCTTTCGCGATTTGGGAGTAGCTTCGGGTTTCGCCGAAGGGAATTTTTTCCAAGGCATGCCATACTTTATTTTGAAACGGTGTTCCGGCGGCGTCGAGTTTCACGGAAAAAGCTCTGCGTTTGCCGCTGAGATATTCGGCCAATTCGCGCTCGGCCTGGAGCAGGACCGGGTGGTTTTTATTTTCCGTGAGCGGGCCCAGGCGCACTCGTGAGGGTTTGTCATGTTCCCACAAAAGAGCGGCCAGGCCTTTGTCGGAGGCGACCAGTTTTAATTTGCCGATGGGCGTGGGCGCTATTTTATAGAAGTAATTTGATTTTGGTTTCATGGTTTTTTTTAAAAGAATTTAAAGGATTTTTCCAAAGATGCAGAACGGCGTAGCTGCGCCACGGCCGCCAGGCTTGCGATAACTCTTCTGCCTGCCGGGCGGTCACGCCACCGAGACTCTTGCGAACGGCGATGTCCTCTTTCGGAAAAGCGTCGGGCCAACGCAAGGCGCGCATGGCAATATAATGCGCGGTCCATTGACCGACACCGGGCAACTCGGCCAGGCGCGCGATGGTTTCGTCCGGATCACGATGAATGCCGCCATCAAGAGACAGTTTTCCGGAGACGTGCGCTTGCGCGAGCGCGAGAATGCTATTCGCGCGTGAGCGCACAATGCCCAATCTCGCTATGTCATCCACGCTTACTTTTGCGATGCGGCTCGCGGCAGGCGTCAAACGGTTCAAGTCGGGAAATGGCGTGGCGATTGATTCGCCGAACGCTTCGGCAAAGCGGCAGGCAATCGCGGTCGCTGATTTCACGGTCACTTGCTGGCCGAGAATTGCGCGCAGGCCCAATTCAAACCCGTTGAAAGCGCCCGGCACGCGCAGGCCCGGGCTGGCTTTGATCCGGGGCGCGAGGCGTTTGTCTTTGCGCAATTGTCGCGAAATGACATCGGGGCGCGCGCTCAGGTCGAACAGATCGCGCACGCGGTTGAGAAGCGCGGGCAAAATGCTGGTCAAATTGTGGGACAATTCCAACAGCAGCGCGTTTTTCTTTTGCGATTGGGTGACTTTGATCCAGCCCTTGTTGTCTCCCAAATGAACGGTGCGAGCGTAAAAATCGTCCGTCACCCATTCCACGCCTTTCAACTCGCGCGCTTTCAAAAACGCGAGCAGTCCCGGCCAGTCGTAGGGCGGGCGAGGAAAGTTGCAACGTCAAGGTGTCCGCGCCGTTCGCGATGGGCGTGCTTTCCACCGCTTTTTTCCGAAGACGCGTCGGCGGCATCCCATAGCGAGTGGCGAATGCGTCGTTGAAACGGCGCAAACTGGAGAAGCCGGCGGCGAAGGCGATTTCGGTCACCGGCAATGCGGTTTCGGTGAGGAGTTGTTTGGCGAGCAGCAAACGGCGCGTGAGAATCAATTGAATCGGCGGCACGCCCAATTCTTTTTGAATGATGCGGCGGATTTGGCGTGAGCTTAATTCGAATTCGCGGGCGATGACTTCCAGCGCGGCTTTTTCGTCGATGACGCTTTCCTCGATGCGCCGGACGATCAGGTGAGCGATGCGCTGGGAATTGTCCACCGGCGCATAACCGGGAGCGAGTTCGGGGCGGCATCGCAAACAGGGGCGAAAACCGGCCTGCTCGGCTTCCTGGGCGCTGTTGTAGAATGTGCAGTTGATTTCCTTGGGGGGTTTTACCGTGCAAATGGGCCGGCAATAGATGCCGGTCGAGCTCACGCCCACGAAGAAAAGGCCGTCAAATCGGCTGTCTCGCGCTCTCAGCGCCTGGTAGAGAGCTTTTGGGTTCCGAATAATCACAACGGCAATATACAGGCATTGCGCGCGAATACTCGCCATTTTCGGACATCACAATAATTTTAATTTGGCGTCCGAAAATGGCTAAAACAATTTTCCAGATGGAAGAGAGGGCGCTTCGCGCCCTTTCGGCCCTGAGCACCACCTCCGCATGAACGCACGAACGTGGATTGTTTCCGGAAACAATTTGGCAATTACTTTAGGGAAATCGTGTTTAGAAATGGTGCAATACTGGACGGACTTTCACTTTGCGGCGAACGCCCTCGTCCTCATCAGATTGCTTGGGCGTAACGGTTCGCGGCCACATCCAGCGGGATATTTAACGGGGCGAGAATTTCAAACGTCCGTTGGATTTCCAGCCCCTGATTGGCGGTCAATTCCAAGCTGATGTGCTGGCCCTGCGTGATTTCATCGGCGGGGGTTTTTGAGGTGGCCTTGCCACGGCCAAGTCTTGAAAGAAACGCACTCTGCACTCGCGGCCCTTGTAATAAACGGCGGAATAGAAACGCAGCCATTGGCCTTTTCAGTGCGGTATATTTTGACGACGGCGGAGCCGGATTTGATTTCCAGCGGCCATTCCGAATTTTTCTGTCTGCTCATGTTATCTAACGCGGAACGTTAAGTTTTGTTAGAACGTTGTTAGAAAACAGAGAGGATTCGCGAATTTCCGAAGAAAAAATGGTCGGGGCGGTGAGATTCGAACTCACGACCTCTTGCACCCCAAGCAAGCGCGCATACCAGGCTACGCTACGCCCCGAACCATTTCGCCGGATGGCTCCGGCGGAGAAATTACTATGCCGCCCGCGGCTTCACTTCACAACCCAAAAATCGCACCCCGCAGTTCGCTTGACATCCCGCTCAGGTTTTGACCCTATTTCCTCGACGGTTGGCCGCAGAAAGTATCTTTGACGCTTGGATATACCTTTTTTTCAACACGCAGGAACGAACCACGCGGGCGCGGAAAAGATCGCTCAGCTTCACGCGGAAAGCGCCAGTTACATCGCCCTTCAAATCGCGGTCATCGTCGTCCTTGCCATCCTCGCGCATTTTCTCGTTCGCCTCCTGCAAGACATCAGCGACTGGCTTATCCGCAAGAGCGCGGCGAAAAAATCCCATGTCGGGTTCGTCGCGCGAACGCCTAAATTCGTCACCTTGACAGGCCTCATCACCAGCGCGTTAACGCTGGTGATTTATTCCGTTGGTTTATTCTTTGTCCTGTACGTGCTTGGGGTGCCAACCAAGACATTCATAGCGACGTACCTGGCGACAGCCTCCGTGGTGGGTTTTGCCGTTGGTTTCGGCTCGCAGGGTTTGATTCAGGATGTCATCACCGGGTTGACGATGATTTTCACCAACACGCTGGAGGTAGGCGACATGGTGGAGATTTCCGGAAATGTCGGACGCGTGGAAAATGTCGGGCTGCGCTTCACTGAGTTGCGGAATTTTTATAACCAGCAGGTGTTTCTCTCGAACCGCAACATCGCGAACATTGCGCGCTATCCGCGCGGCGGCGTTTTCGCTTACGTGGATGTGCAAATTCCCAGGGAAGCCGACCGCAAAGAAATCACGGAAGTGGTCGGACGCCTCGCCAAGGGAATGTGGCAGCAATTCAATGCCATCATTCTGCGCGAGCCCGACATTTCTGATATCCGGCCCGCCAAGCCGGACGAACGCGAATTCCTTCGCGTGACGTTCAAGATTTGGCCGGGCCAGGGCGCGCTGATGGAAACAACTTTTCGCCAGCGCGTCATCGACGCGATGAAGCAAATCAATTCCAGCTACGCCGACTGGATGGTGGTCGTCACCTACCGCGCTCTCGAAACGGAAGCTGCGGGCGCGGTTGACATCTGAACTTTTCAGGCGGGATGCGGCGCTTTCTTTTTCACGAACGTGTGCGTCGGATGCCCGTAAAACACTTCGGCTGCTTCCATCATTGTTTCCGAGAGGGTGGGATGCGGATGGACTGACAAGGCCAGGTCTTTGGCCGTGACGCCGGATTCCACCGCCAGCACGCCTTCGGCAATTAATTCTCCGGCGCCCGCGCCGACAATGCCCACGCCGAGGATGCGCTCGTTTTCGGGATCGATGATCAGTTTCGTCAAACCGTCCGGACGATCGAAAGTCAGCGCGCGTCCCGAAGCGGCCCAGGGGAACTTCGCTATTTCCACATTGATGCCCTTTTGCTTCGCTTCGGCCTCGGTCAAACCGCACCAGGCCAGTTCCGGATCCGTGAAGACCACGGCGGGGATGACGACGTCCTTGAATTCGCTGTGTTCGCCCATGATGACTTCCACGGCCACGCGCGCTTCGCGCGAGGCTTTGTGCGCCAGCATCACGCCGCCCGCCACGTCGCCAATCGCGTAAATGGACGGGTCGTCGGTCTGCTGCTGTTCGTTGACCTTGACGAATCCTTTTTCGTCGCGGGTGATCTTGGTGTGCTCCAGGCCGAGGTTTTCGCAATTCGGCACGCGACCGACGGCCACGAGCACGCGGTCATAAAGCTCCTCTTTCTTCTGCCCGTCGAATTCCATTTCCACTTTGATATGCTTGCCCTGCGTGGACATTTTGCCGACTTTGGTCTTGAGCCGCACTTCCTTGAAATTCTTTTTCGCGTAGGCAACCACCGGCCGGGCGAGATCGGGATCGGCGCCCATTAAAATGCCATCGAGCGCTTCCACCAAAACAATCTTGCTCCCGAGAGTCGCGTAGACCGTCCCGAGTTCCATGCCGATATAGCCGCCGCCAATGACGAGCAGGTTCTCGGGAATTTCTTCGACTTCCAGCGCTTCGCGCGAAGTCATCACGCGCGGATTGCCCAGATCCCATGCCTTGGGCAGCGCCGATTTGGAGCCGACGGCGAGGATTGCTTTGTCGTAAGTAATGAACTTTTGCCCTTCCGCGGTCTCAACGCGCAACGTGTTGGAGTCCTCGAAATAACCGCGTCCATTCCAGACGTCGACTCCGCGCATTTTCGCAAGTTGGGCCACACCGCCCGAGAGCTTGGTGAGCACGGAATCTTTCCAATTGCGCAGTTTCGTGAGATCCACGGCCGGTTGCTGGAATGTAATGCCGCGATGTTCCGATTCCTTCGCCAGCGAGAGTGTGTGCGTGGCATAGAGGAGCGCCTTGGACGGAATGCATCCGCGATTCAAGCACACGCCGCCCAGTTTCTTGTCTTGCTCCACCAAGATCACTTTTTTACCCAGGTCAGCCGCATAGAATGCCGCGGCATATCCGCCGGGACCGGCGCCAACTACTACCATGTCTGTCTTTGTTGATTCCATAGAAATTTTTTAAATCTTTACTGTCTTCTCATCAAAATTCTCAATCGCCTTCACCAGATCCACCATAAAACGCGCAGCGACGCCGCCGTCGATCACGCGGTGATCATAGGATAAGGCCACCGGCAATATCATCCGCGGCTCGACTTTGTTGTCGCGCACGACGGCTTTCATCGCGCCTTTGCCGAGGCCGAGAATCGCAACCTCAGGTTTATTTACGATCGGCGTGAAATGCGCGCCGCCAATGCCGCCCTGGTTGGAAATGGTGAACGAGCCACCCTTCAAGTCCTCGCCCGAGACTTTTCGGTCGCGCGCTTTCGCGGCCAGTTCTTCCAGTTCCTTCGAGATCTGCGTCAGATCTTTTTTGTCCGCGTCGCGCAGCACTGGGACGATCAAGCCCGCTTCAGTATCCACCGCAATGCCGATGTGGACATAATCCTTTAGCACAATCTCCTGCGCCACTTCATCGAGGCTCGAATTCAAAACGGGGTGTTTCTTTAAAGTATCGGCGACGGCTTTGATGATGAACGAGGTCACCGTCAACCGCGCGCCTTTCTTGCCGTAAGCGTCCACGTACTTTTTGCGTAACGCGAGCAGGCCGGTGATGTCGGCATCATCAAATTGCGTGACGTGCGGGATGGCGTTCCAGTTTTCGGTCATGCGCCGGGCGATGACCTGGCGCAATGGCGAGAGCGGTTTTTTAGTGACGCTGCCCCACTTGGAAAAATCGATGGATTCAGCGGCGGATTTGGCCGGAGCGGCGCCGGGCGCTGCTTTCGGCTGAAACGCGAGCTTTTGAATCCGCTGAATGTAGGCGCGCACATCTTCCATGGTGATGCGTCCGCCGCGAGCGGAGCCGCGAACACGCGCCAAATCAATGCCCAATTCCCGCGCCAGTTTGCGAATGGCGGGTGGAGCGGCCACGGCGGCGTTCGATTTCTCAATCGCTCCGCTGTCTTCGGCCGAAACCTGTTCCTCGGGTTCCAGCTCAGGAGCGCGGGCTGGAGCTTTCGCCGCGGCCTTGGGAGCTTCGGCCGCGGGTTTTGCCTCCGCTGCAGGAGCGCCGGCTCCGGACACCGTCAGGATTTTCTGGCCGACATTGAGTTTGTCGCCAGCTTTGACAAAAATTTTTGCCACGGTTCCTGCCGCGGTCGACGGAATCGTCGCGACAGCCTTTTCGTTTTCGAGTTCGAGAATGGGTTGGTCTTTGGCAATCTGGTCGCCTTCTTTGACGAACAGATTGACCACCGTTCCCGAATCGGCGCCTTCGCCGAGATGCGGAAGTTTTACGTCCATAAATTAGAGCGACGTAATGTGGTGCAAACGGGCGCGAGATTCTAGGAAAAACTTCAGGGCTCACTTTTTGAGCCGCGTAAGTTGATGTCGGTAACCGCCGGCGCCACCGCGTTTGCGCGCGCTGAAAAGAAAGGCGCGAGCGGGTCTTCTCTTAATCCTTTCAAGCCGGCGATGACGCACCCGGCATTGATGACGGCCCCATCCCAGCCGGTGTGGAGGTTCTCCTTGGGCGAAGGGACGTAGAGGACATTCACTTTTTCCCGGCTCAGCGCATCGTATTTACGGGAAATCAATTCGTAGAGGTCCACGAAGGGCGTGCCGGTTTTCTTTGCCACTTCCGCGGCCCACGAGGCATGAGTCGTGTTGTCCCGGCGGAAATGGCCGCCGGCGGTCCAATTCTTGCGCGGTGTCAGCGAGCAAATGATGGGCGTCGCACCCCGCTCGCGGGTTTCCTGGACGAAACGTTCCAAATACCAGCCGAAGGTGTGGACGGTTTCGGTTTTTCCATTCCGGGTGATGTCCTGGGTTTCCGGGCCGGTGCCTTTGAGCGCGCCTTTCCCTTTGGCGCCACCATTATCGTTCGCGCCAAACTGAAGCATGACGAAATCGCCCTTCTTGATGAGCGGCCGAAGATTTTTCCAAAAGAAACCGCTGTAAAACGTCCGGCTGCTCGTGCCTCCATACGCGCGATTGACGACATTGATTTTATGCAAATCGAAATACGCTACAATCGGCGCGCCCCAGCCCCATTGGTTCATGTTGGAACCATCGCCCAGCGTACCGTTCCGCACGGTTGAGTCGCCGATGAGCCATAATGTCGGCAGGTTGGGATCGGAGGGAACCGGCGGGAAATAGCGGCCGTTGCCGGGCGCGCCTGCGGGAGCGGGCGGAGTGCCCATTTGGGTATTGCGAGGGATGTCGCTGATTTGGATTGGGCCGGGCGGACGCGAAGCTGTTCGAGAAGTTTCGCATCCGACAACCGAGAGGCATAGGAACAAGGAGACAATTAGTCTTTTCATGTTTGCTTTTGTTGGACGCACAACGAAGCCTTGAAGTTAACGAGTCGGAGCGGCGGCGTTGTTACTCACGTATTTTGGGTTGGCGGCGGGAATGGTTTTTCCTTTTTCAGAAAGCAAGGGCACAAACGGGCTATTATCGAAGGCTTTCAGCCCCGAGACGATGGATGCGGCGACGATTTCCGCGCCAGGCAGGTAGGTGTGATTGTGGTCGCTGTAGAGTTGGTTCACTGCCTCGCGGCCCATGGATTCATATTTGTCGGCGCACGAATCAGTGAGATCAAATACCGGGATGTGGAGGTTCCGGCCAATCTCCTTCGTCCATTCAGTGAACCTGCCATTGCCGGTGCCGCGCTCGATTCTGTCCTGCCTGGGATCGTAATCGGCGGGCAATGGTTCAGTCGGCGTGGCATCGCGGAATTTCGCCTTGGGATTGGTCCAGATGTTGCGCGTGGTGACGGTCAGCAAATAAACGCGAGCGCCCTTCTCGCGGGCATCGGTGGCCATTTTCGACATGTACCAGCCGTAGGTGTGCACCGGTTTATTGTATTGCAGGACAGTTTCATCGCCCAAGCCGGGTGGCGTGGATCCGTCATTGATGCCAAAGACCAGCAATAGAAAGTCGCCGGGTTGGATCTGCGGCAGGACCTTCGGCCAATCCCGGTCAAAGTAAGTGCGGCTGGATTGTCCGGCGTGGGCGACGTTTTTGATAACGACTTTTGCCGGATCAAAAAAATTGGTGATGGGTGTGCCCCAGCCGACCAGCGATTCGCCATTTTTGCCTTTGCCGGAATTTTTGGCGGTGGAGTCGCCGCAGATGAAAATGGAAGGTTTGTTGGTGACGTTCTGAGCGACAACACCGGTCGTCACTGCGATCAGACTTAAAATGGTCAGTAATACGACTTTAGCTCTCATAGTTAGCGGAAACCGAGCATCAGCTTGCATCTCACAGGCGGGCGGTCAATTCAAGCGAATTAGCGGTAGTGTCTTAATATGACCGGAGCGCGGCTCTGTGAGCCGCAGCAATTCTCCATTTTCGCGATTCAATAAATTTATTCCACGTTTCGGCATCCACGGCTCGCTGCGGGTCGCGGACCCGCGCTCCGCATTTTCCGCATTTAGAACACTGCCGGATCAGCCCGGAAGCCGGTCGCCGTTTGCGATTGACAGAAATCATCATGAAGGCAATAAATTTGAGAGGTAACCCATCCTCACCACCTATGAAAATGCTCGTCATCTCGCTTCTGGCCGGCTCTGCACTCGCGCTTTCCGCAAGTTCCCTCTGCGCGCAGAATTACTCGATTGACTGGTACAAGATCGCGGGCGGCGGCGGCACGAGCAGCAATGGCCAGTACACGGTGAGTGGCACCATCGGCCAGCACGATGCCGGCGGCCCCATGACGGGCGGTAATTATTCTCTGACAGGCGGTTTCTGGAGTCTGTTGTCCGTGGTGCAAACCGTCGGCTCGCCCACGCTCCGAATTTTTCTGACCTCGAGCAATACCGCAGTGGTTGCGTGGCCTGCGAGTTCCACCGGTTTTACGCTGCAGATGAGCAGCAATCTCACCGGGAGCTGGAGCACGGCGGGCACGCCGATCGTGGTTGGCAGTGAAAATCAGGTGGTGATTTCGCCGCCCACGGGGCGGGAATTTTTCCGCCTGAGTTCGCAATAGGCGGCGTGTTGCCTGTTCCGTGTTCAGAGCAGATATTGATTACGCTCGCCTCACTATGAACCCGAGGCCTTCACCCCTGCCCTCTCCCATCCGATGGGAGAGGGAGAATTTGCTCCAGCATCTCGTCGGATACAGCCACTGATATGTTGGACGACGCCCCACGTTGCGGACGGCGCAGGCGCGCCGTCCCCTTACCAATTAAGATCAAGCGAGCTGCGGGAAAACTTTCTCCGGATTCACATCCAGGTCCTTGATCGCCTGGGCGACCACGGATTTCTCGATCTGGCCTTTTTCCGCCAAGGCATACAGCGTCGCGATGACGGTGGATTCGGCGTCGATTTCGAAGAACCGGCGCAGATGCGCGCGCGTGTCGCTGCGGCCAAAGCCATCGGTGCCCAAGGTCATCAATCCGCCCGGCACCCACGGCGCAATCTGGTCCGGCACGATGCGCATGTAATCCGAGACCGCCACGAATGCGCCCCGCTCTTTTTCGAGCAATTTTTCGATGTACGATTTCCGCGGCGGTTGCGCGGGATGCAACATGTTCCAGCGCCGGCACAACAACGCGTCGTTGCGCAGTTCCTTGTAATTAGTCGCGCTCCAGACATCGGCCGAAACGCCGTAACGCTCGCCGAGAATTTGTTGCGCGCGCAAGGCTTGGTTGAGGATCGGTCCGCTGCCAAAAATGTGCGCTTTCTTCTTCCCCTCGGCGCCCGCTTTGAAGCGATACAAACCTTTGAGGATGCCTTCCTCCGCCCCCTGCGGCATGGGCGGCATGATGTAATTTTCGTTGTATAGCGTCAGGTAATAGAATACGTCCTCGCCGTTGGCGAACATCCGTTTCATGCCGTCCGCCACGATGACGGCGGTTTCGTAAGCGAAAGCGGGATCATACGTTAGCAAAGTGGGAATCGTGCTCGCCAGGATCAAGCTGTGGCCGTCTTCGTGTTGCAGGCCTTCGCCGTTGAGCGTGGTCCGGCCGGCGGTTGCGCCGAGCAGAAAACCTTTCGCTTTGATGTCGCCCGCAAGCCACATCAAATCGCCGATGCGTTGGAAGCCGAACATCGAATAGTAAATGTAGAACGGAATCATGTACTTTCCGTGCGAGGCGTAGCTCGTGCCCGCCGCGATGAACGAGGACATGGAACCCGCTTCGGTGATTCCTTCCTCAAGGATCTGGCCGTCCTTGGCTTCGTGGTAATAAAGCAATGATTTGATATCGACCGGCTCGTAGAGCTGGCCTTTGGAGGAATAGATGCCGATCTCGCGGAAGAGTGCGTCGAGACCGAACGTGCGCGCTTCATCGGGAATGATGGGAACGATTTGTTTGCCAATCGTTTTATTGCGCAGCAGCATGCTCAACAGCCGCACGAATCCCATTGTAGTGGAAACTTCAAGCAGCCCGGAGCCTTTGAAAAATTCCGCGAACGCTTCGCGTTTCGGAACATCCAGTGGCTTGGCCACGATTCTGCGTTCCGGCAGAAAACCGCCGAGTTTTTCCCGGCGCTCCAGCAAATATTTCATTTCCTTGCTGTCGGCCGGAGGACGATAAAACGGCGTTTCGGCGATGACATCGTCGCTGATCGGGATGTTGAAGCGGGCGCGGAATTCGCGCAGCTCCTTCTCGTTCATCTTTTTCTGCTGGTGCGAAATGTTGCGCCCTTCGCCGGCTTCGCCGAGGCCGTAGCCCTTGATGGTCTTCGCGAGGATGACCGTGGGCTGGCCTTTGTGTTCGACGGCGGCCTTGTAGGCGGCGTAAACCTTCTTGGTATCATGGCCGCCGCGCAACAGCTTGCGGATTTGGTCGTCGGTGAGATGATCCACGAGCCGCAACAGCTCGGGATATTTGCCGAAGAAATGCCGGCGCGTGTAGCTGCCGGGTTCGACGGAATATTTCTGATAATCGCCATCGACGGCTTCTTCCATGCGCTTGAGCAGGAGGCCGCTCGTGTCGCGCGCGAGCAAATCATCCCATTCACTGCCCCAGATGACTTTGATGACATTCCAGCCGGCGCCGCGGAACAGCGCTTCGAGTTCCTGGATGATCTTTCCGTTGCCGCGAACGGGGCCGTCGAGGCGTTGGAGATTGCAGTTGATGACCCAGATCAGATTGTCGAGGTTCTCGCGGGAGGCCAGCGTGAGCGAACCGAGCGTTTCCGGCTCGTCGCATTCGCCATCGCCCAGGAACGCCCAGATTTTTTGTTCTTCGCCCGAGGCGATGCCGCGCGCGCGCAGGTAACGATTAAAGCGCGCCTGGTAAATCGACATGATCGGGCCAAGGCCCATCGAGACGGTCGGGAATTGCCAGAAATCCGGCATCAAATAGGGATGCGGATACGATGACAGGCCGCCGCCTTCGGCGAGTTCCTGGCGGAAATTTTGCAAATGGCGCTCGTCCAAGCGGCCTTCGAGAAAGGCCCGGGCGTAAATTCCCGGCACTGCATGGCCCTGGAAATAAACCAGGTCGCCCATGAAATTTTCGGTGTGGCCGCGGAAAAAATGATTGAACGCGACTTCGTAGAGCGTGGCGCTCGAGGCAAAGGTCGAGATATGCCCGCCGAGGCCGCTGAAGCGGCGATTGGCGTTGACCACCATGGCCATCGCGTTCCAGCGGATGTAGCTCTTGATGCGCACTTCCGTTTCCCAATCGCCCGGAAACTCGGGCTGCTGTTCGACAGGAATGGTGTTGATGTAGGGCGTGCTGACAACGCGCGGCGCTTCGACGCCGGCATCGCGCAAGCGTTCGGTCACATCGCTCAGGAACTGCGCGGTGCGTTCGGCGCCGCGTTCCTTGAGGGCGACTTCGAGCAGCGCTTCCAGTGATTCCAGGACTTTATCGCCGTTGCCGTTATGGTTCGGTGTGGACAAAACGCGCAGGTCGGCGCCCCGAGGGTGGATCTGCGATTGCTCTTTTTCTTTTTTCTGCGGTTTCACTTTAAATTCATTGGTCGTGCCGTCATCATCCGGCGTGGAAAATCCGAAGCGCGGGAGTAAATCAGCCTGTGCCCGGAAACACCAGACAAATGTAGCACAAATGCGGCGCAAACGAACTAATCCTGGCTTATTTAACTTATTATTCCACTTAACGATTTAACAACTTTCCCATTGCACTTCCTCGATCTCACTCTTGCAACGCCCGCGGAGAATCTCGCATGCGATGAGGCCCTGCTCGATTTCTTCGAGGAGCGCGGCGGCAATGGCGTGCTTCGGTTTTGGGAACCTGGCAATTATTTCGTCGTGGTTGGGTATGGCAATTATGTGGAAAAAGAGGCCGACGCCGCGGCGTGCGCGGCGGGCGGGATACCGATTTTTCGGCGCTGCAGCGGCGGTGGGACGGTGTTGCAGGGGCCCGGGTGTTTGAATTATTCGCTCGTGCTAAAGATCGAGAAAGATGGGCCGCTGCATAGCATCACTTCGGCGAATCGGTTTATTATGGAGCGGAATCGTGGGGCGATAGAAAGACTGGTTTCTTGCAGTCGTGGCACGGGCCTCTCGCCCGTGCGAGCAGGAACTCACGGGCGAGATGCCCATGCCCCTATAGCCGTTCAAGTGCGCGGGCATACGGATCTGGCGCTGGCCGCCGATGATTCTTCGCTGAAATTTTCGGGAAATGCGCAGCGGCGGAAAAAGAGTTTCCTGCTTTTTCATGGAACGTTTTTGCTGAATTTCGACATCTCGCTGATTGGCAGGTTTTTGCGGATGCCATCGAAGGAACCGGATTATCGTCACGGCCGTTCGCACGAACATTTTCTTACGAACCTGAGTTTATCCGCCGAGGCGGTAAAGCGCGCCTTGCGGGAAGCGTGGCCGACGGAGGCAACATTGGAAGCCGCTCTTGACAGCGCGATTGCGTTATTGGCGCGTGACAAATACGAGACGGAGGGCTGGAATTTCAAATTCTGACTGAACGGAGCTTGCATTTTTCGGTCTAATGGGGTGAGGTTCAATAGCGCGTTTTCCTCTCTATCTCGGAATGCATTTTGCTTTTGAGAGTGAACCGACGAGTTTGGCCACAAATCGAGCCATTCGCCTGTTGAAAATCGCGCAGAGTGAACGATTAATTATTTGAAATTGAAATTGAACATATGAAAGCCGTTAAAGGACTGAAAACATCGAGTCGCAGGAAAACTATTGCCAAATCCCTCGTGGATTTGCCGCCGACCAGAACCCAAACAACCGCGCTGGCAACCAAACCGGCGGAAACCACCACTGGCTCCGCGCGCAGCAGCGCCAAGCCGGTGACGATCGAAGCCAAAATCGACGTGGGCTTCGGCAACGCACTTTATCTTCGCGGCGAAGGCACGGGTCTGAGCTGGTCGCAGGGCATTCCGCTCACGTGCGTGGATGGCAAGACGTGGAAATGGACCGGCGAAAGCAAGGAGCAGCTTAAGTTCAAGCTCCTGCTCAACGACCAGGTCTGGTCGCAGGGCGAAGACCTCGTGGCCACACCGGGACAGAAGGTGGAAATTTCGCCAGCGTTTTAACCGCGCAAAACTATTTCCGATAGGGGCGCTTCCGTTCTCCAAACGAAAGAGACACGGAAGCGCTTTGTTGCGAGCGCAAACGACCGGAGCGCGGCTCTGCGAGCCGCTGCGATGTCCTGACTTTGAGGGTCAACGAATTTTTTGACGCGTTTTGGTTTACGCGGCTTGCTGCGGGTCACAGACCCGCGCTCCTAACTTGCCGAGCTGGTGCTTGGCGCCCCTTGCGCTTTGTGGCGCGCAAATTCAAAACTGCTTGAACAAATCGACCGCTCTGCTCTATTGAGTCCATCATGAAAGGTGGAGTTTCAATTCTGGCGGTGTTATTGGCGGCATTGGCTTTGTTCTCAACCTCGTGCGCCGGCCGACGGCATTCGCAAACGCCGGCTCGGGTCGTCGATCCATTGGAGCCGAGAAAATCCTGGTCGCCCCAGGAAGGCATGGAGCATTTGCTCACGGCGCGACGTTTTGCATTCGGCGCTGATAGTGATGGCATGATTTCCGACGGGGAATATGCCTTTCGCGCGGTTCTCAAAAGCCCGGAAGCGCCAACGCAATTCAAAGCTGTCTACGACCAGGCCACCGTGGAAGGCCAGCTCTACGCGCTGTGCGGCATCCGCATCGCCGACCGCGATTCTTTTGAGGATTACGCTTCTCCGCTCCGCAGCGAAATACGCAAAGTCATGACCCAAAGAGGCCGCATTGCCACAAACGAACCCGTCGCGGACGTGGTCCAGCGAATTGCCTCAGGGAACTACGATCAATATTTTACAAACTGGCTGGCGTCGCCGGCAGCGGCGCGCCCTGTCACTGCGCAGTGAATTCCGTATATTCAGTTGAAATCGCAGTGAGCGAGGCAGACGTGGACCGCAACGGGCACGTCAACAATGTCGTTTATATCCAGTGGATGCAGGACGCCGCGATTGCGCACGCGCGCGCGAGCGGCTGCACGGCGGCATCGGAGGCGGTCGGCGCGACCTGGGTGGTGCGGACGCATCAGATTGAATATCTCGCGCCGGCGTTCGCCGGGGACAAGATCACGCTGCTCACCTGGCCCGCGAATTTCCAGCGCGTGCGCTCGCTGCGAAAATACAAATTCATGCGCGCGAAATATCAGGCGGTTATTGCACACGCTGAGACCGATTGGGTTTTCGTGAATGCTAAAACGGGAAAACCGCAATCGATCCCGGAGGCAGTGAAGAACACGTTGCCGGTGGTGAGCATGGAGAATGAGCCTTAGAGCCCATTTCAAAGTGACGAACGGGCTCTTAACATGAATTGGCTGGCGCATCTTTTTCTTTCCGAACCAAAGCCGGCGTGTCGCATCGGCAATCTGTTGCCGGACCTCGTTCCCGCGCCGGCGCTGGGGGGATTGCCTGCGGATTTTATGCGCGGTATTCGGCAGCATCGGCAGATTGATTCGTTCACCGACAGGCATCCGATCGTCAAACGCAGCATCGGCCGCGTGCCGGCGCATTTCCGGAGGTTTGGCGGGATATTGGTGGATATGTTTTACGATCACTTTCTCAGCCGGGATTGGGCGAATTATTATGTGACGCCGTTGCCGGTTTTTGCGGACGAAGTTTATTCCTCATTCGCGCATCATCGCGGGGAGATTCCACCGGAGGCTTATGATCATTTGGAACGGATTCGGTTGGGAAATTTTTTGTGCTCGTATCGCGAGATGGGCGATCTGGCGCAAGTCTTGCGAAGAATTGGGCTGCGGTTGCGGAAACCGGCGGCGTTGGCTGAGGCGGTTTCGGTGCTGGAAAATGATTACGCGGGTTTTTGCGAGGACTTTGAGGCGTTCTTTCCGGAACTGATTTCGGATGTGGCTGGCGGCATGACTGGTTATCTGCGGCCAGGGACGTGAGAGCGTGTGGCCCAAAAAGGAGCGCGGGTCTGCGACCCGCGGAAATTTGGTGGGAACACAATGCACGAAGAAATTCAGTAACTCGAGAAAATGGGATATTGCTGCGGCTCGCAGAGCCGCGCTCCGATCATTTCAGCAACAAGCCCGTGAGTTGGCCGTTGATCGTATCGGCGCAATCGCGCAGAAATGGATGGCACCGACTGACGTCGGCGGCTACAAAGATTGTTTATGAACGTCATTGCACCTATCACGCGAGCCGAAGTGCCTGTACTGCTCGAACTCATCGTTGAACTCGCGCGGTTTGAGAAGCTCGAAGATCAAGTGGAAGCTACGGTCAGCACGCTGGAGAACAGTCTTTTCGGGCCGCAACCGGCGGCGGGCGCATTGCTGGCGCGGTGTGACGGACAGGTGGCCGGTTACGCGATTTATTTTTTCACTTTTTCGACTTTCATCGGCCGGGCGGGGATTTGGCTCGAAGACGTTTATGTGCGGTCGGAATTTCGCGGGCGCGGTTTGGGGCGCGGATTGATTGAGGCGGTGGCCAAGATCGGCGCGGAGCGCAATTGCGGGCGGTACGAATGGACGGCGCTGAACTGGAACAAGCACGCGCTGGATTTTTACGATCGCCTCGGCGCGAAGCGAATGGATGAATGGACTATGTTGCGGATGAACGAGCGGCAGTTGCATGCCCTGGCATCCCCTCGCACGTCCCCTACTCCAGTATCGCCGGATCGCCGTAAAGGGTGAAAGAACCGGCGCGGGTGATTTTCACGCGCATCAATTGCCCGCGATGACGATCGGAGCCGTCGAAGACAACGATTTTATTGCAGCGCGTGCGGCCCATCATGCGCGCGGGATTTTTCTTGCTGGGACCTTCGACGAGGATTTGCGTGAGGCCGCCGACCATGGATTTATAATGGCGCGCGGCGATTTCATTGATCAGGTTTAGCAAGCGTTCGTTGCGTTCTTCCTTCACTTCGGTCGAAAGCTGGCCGGGCATGTCAGCGGCGGGAGTATCGCGGCGCGGGGAATATTTAAAAATGAAGGCCTGGTCGAATTCGACTTCGCGGGCGAGCGAGAGGGTTTGTTCGAAGTCTTCTTCCGTTTCGCCGGGGAAGCCGACGATGATATCCGTGCTGATGCCAATGCCGGGTTTGGCGCGGCGCAATTTCTCGATAATGCCGAGGAAGCGCTCGCGTGTGTAGCCGCGGTGCATCAGTTTCAGGAGGCGATCGCTGCCGCTTTGGACGGGGATGTGCGCGCTTTCGCAGAGTTTCGGGAGGCGGGCGTAGGCTTCCACGAGGTCCTCGCCGTAGCCTTTCGGGTGCGGCGAGGTGAAGCGGATGCGTTCGAGGCCTTCGATTTCGTGAACGGCTTCGAGTAATTGAACAAAGGGTGACGAGTGACGAGTGACGGGTGACGAGACAGGCACGCTCGCGCCATTCGTCACGCGCCACGCGTCACGCTTTTCGCGCTTGCCGTAGCTGGTGACGATTTGGCCGAGCAAGGTGATTTCTTTCACGCCGCGGGAGACGAGGTCGCGGCATTCGGCGACAATGTCGGGAATGGTGCGGCTGCGTTCTTCACCGCGGGTGTAGGGCACGATGCAGAAGGTGCAATATTGATTGCAGCCTTGCATGATGCTCACAAAGGCGGTCACGGATTTTTGCGCGCTGCCGTTGAGCAGGTGTTCGCGGATGGTGGCTTCGCTTTTTTCCTCGGCGGCGGTGTCCACGATTTTGTCGCGGCGGCCAGCCAGGATTTCATCGAGGTAATCGGCGGTGCGATGGAATTTTTGCGTGCCGATGACGAGGTCGACGTCGGGCAGACGGTCGATCAATTCCTTGCCGCGGCTTTGGGCCATGCAACCCATGAAACCGAAGACCTGGCCGGGGCGTTGTTTCCTGGCGGCGCCGACGAGTGCGGTCATTTTGCCGATGGCTTTTTGTTCGGCCATATCGCGCACGCTGCAGGTATTGAGCAGGACGACATCGGCGACGGCTTCGGATTTGGCGAGGGAATAGCCCTTGGCGACGAGCTGCGCGGCGACGGCTTCGCTGTCACGCTCGTTCATCTGGCATCCGTACGTTTTAATGAAAACACTCGGCATGGTTCACTGAGAATAGCCCGAAAGGTAGGGCAGAATGTGCCCGATGGGAAGGCGGAAAACGTTTGACTTAAGAACCAAGCGTTCAACATCCAAGCTCCAGAGAAATTCCAAGCTCCAAATAGCGCAGGTCGTTTTTGGAGCTTGGGATTTGGATCTTCTCTGAAGCTTGGATGTTGGACGTTTGGAGCTTTTAAACCCAGCGCTTTTTTAGGAGCCAGGTCTTTACCAGTTGCGTTAGGGCGACGTATCCGAGGAGGGTGGCGAGGAGCAAGGGCCAATACAGCGGCGGGAGGGGGACGAAGCCGAGGAATTGGCCCAACGGCGAAAATGGCAGGTAGGCGCCGATGGCCATGATGAGGGCGGTGGTCAGGGTCAATTGCCAGCTCGCACGCGATTGGATGAACGGGAGCTGGTTGGTGCGGATGACGTGCACGATCAGGGTTTGCGTCATCAGCGATTCCACGAACCAACCGGTGTGAAACAAGGCGGCGGCGTAGCTGTCGTTGGGTGAAGCGGTGGGCACCACGTGGGCGAACCGGGCGGCCAGTTCGGGCGGTGGTGCCAGGTGCAGGTTGCTGCATTTGAACACGAACCACATGATGATGTAGGTGGTATAATCGAAAATGGAGCTGATCGGGCCGATGAAGACGATGAACTTGCCGATTTCGCCCATGTTCCATGGGCGCGGTTTGGCGATTTGTTGCGGGCCGACGTTGTCCGTGGGAATGGGAACCTGCGAGAAATCGTACAGAAGGTTATTCGTCAGGACCTGGATGGGCGCCATGGGGACGTAGGGAAGCCAGGCGCTGGCGCCGATGACGCTGAACATGTTGCCGAAATTCGAGCTCGCGCCCATGCGGATGTATTTCAGGATGTTCACGAAGACTTTGCGGCCTTCGAGCACGCCTTCTTCGAGAACCATGAGATTTTTTTCGAGCAAAATCATGTCGGCGGATTCCTTTGCGATGTCGACGGCGTTGTCGACGGAAATGCCGACGTCGGCGGCGCGGAGGGCCGGGGCGTCGTTGATGCCGTCGCCCATGAAACCGACGACGTGGCCTTTCTTTTGGAGCGCTTTGACGATGCGCTGTTTGTGCGAGGGCGAAAGACGGGCGAAAACGTCGGTGGTTTCGACAGCGTCGGCGAGTTCGGCGTCGCTCATGGGCTCGACCTGGCTGCCGAGGATGATTTTTTGGGCCTCAATGCCGACTTCGTTGCAGACTTTGCGGGTGACGAGGTCGTTGTCACCGGTCAACACCTTCACGGCCACCCCGTGCTGGCGCAACGCGGTGATGGCTTTGGCGGCGGTTTCCTTGGGCGGATCGAGAAAGGCGAGATAGCCGGTGAGGACGAGTTCGCATTCGTCGGCTTTGGAATAGGCGGGACGTTTGTCGACGTTTTTGGTGGCGACGGCGAGCACGCGGAAACCGTCCTCGCTCAGATCGTTCACCTGTTCGATGAGGTTGCCGACGAGGATGGGTTCCATCGGGAAAATTTCACCTTCGCTTTCGAAATGCGTGCAGCGGGCAAAAACGGCTTCGGGCGCGCCTTTGGTGAGGATTTGGCGCGTGCCATCGGGGCCTTCGACGACGACCGACATCATCCGTCGCGAAAAATCGAACGGGAGTTCGTCGACCTTGGAATAATTCTCGACGTTCAGTTCGTGATGCAATTCCTGGTGCTTGAGGACGGCGCGATCGAGGACATTTTTTAGCCCCGTTTGAAAATGGCTGATGACGTAGGCATCGCGCAGGACTTCCTCGCTTTCGTTTTTGAAAACGTCGACGTGCAATTCGAGGATGACGTGGTCGATGGTGAGCGTGCCGGTTTTGTCGGTGCAGAGGACGTCCATGGCGCCGAAGTTCTGGATGGAATTGAGTTTTTTGACGATGACTTTCTTTTTGGACATCGCGAGCGCGCCTTTGGAGAGGCAGACCGAGACGATCATCGGCAGCATTTCGGGCGTGAGGCCGACGGCAACGGCGAGGGCGAAAAAGAATGCTTCTTTCCAATCATGCTTGGTGATGCCGTTGATGACGAACACGAGCGGGACCATCACGACCATGAATCGAATCATGAGCCAGGTGAACTTGCCAATGCCGCGGTCGAACGCAGTCTGGACCTGCTGGCCGGCGAGGCTGCGGGCGACCTTGCCGAAGTAGGTTTGTGCGCCGGTGGCAATGATGACCGCCGTGGCGGCGCCGCTTTCCACGCTGGTGCCGAGGAAACAGAGATTGTTGCGTTCGATGGCGGAAACGTTCGGGCGCGTGTCGGCGGCGTCGATTTTTTCGACGGGTAGCGATTCGCCGGTGAGGGTAGCCTGGATGACGAACAGGTCTTTGGCGGCAATCAATCGCACATCGCCGGGGATCATGTCGCCGGAGGATAATTTCACGATGTCGCCGGGGACGAGTTCGCGGAGCGGGATCTCCCTGGGAGTGCCGTTGCGCACGACGGTGGCCGTGACGCTGATCATGGCTTTGAGTTTTGCGGCGGCGTTGTCGGCTTTGGTTTCCTGGATGAAACGCAGGGACAAACCGAGCACGACCATGAGGAGCATCACGGTGCCGGCGCGGAAATCGCCGGTGGCGAAGGAAAGGATGGCCAACACCGTGAGGAGAATGACGAGGGGATTCAACGAGGCGAGCCAGAGGCGGGCGAGCCAGCCGTGGCGGCGTTCCTGTGCGACTTCGTTGGGGCCGAACACTTCGAGGCGCTCGGCGGCTTCTTCGTCGGTCAGGCCGTTGGCGGTGACGCCGAGGCGCTGGAGGATTTCCGCGGTTTCCTTCGTGGCGGCGTCGCGCACGAGTTCCGCGGTACGGTCGCCATTGGGTTCTTTGACAGCAGCCATGGGAGGCTACGCAACGTAGCGTTTCAACAGCGTGAGCAAGGAGCGCATTTCGCGCCGGCCTTCGGCGTCTTCGATGCATTCGTGCACGTGGGATTCGATCATTTCCTCGCTGAAGGATTTCAGGGCCTGGCGGGCGGAGACCACTTGCATGAGGATGTCGGAACAGTCGGCGTCGGCTTCGACCATGCGTTCAATGGCTTCCAACTGACCTTTGATTCTGCGCAAGCGCACGGTGAGGGCGCGTTTTTCGAGGCCGGGGCGGACGGATTTTGATTTCATGCGATTACGAATTAGACCAATGGCGCATAGGGGGTAGGGGTATACCGCGAGCGGGGGTTCGTCAAGGGATGAATGTTGAAAAGCTCAAAATCAAATATCCCTTCAATCTCGATCAAAAGTTCCATCAGTTGGGAAGACTGGCTGAAAGGAGGGCGATTCGCCGCGAATTAAGCGAACGCGTGGCTCCCGGCGCGCCATCCGCCGCCAAAGCAGTTCCAAAAACAAGCGCCTCAAAAAACTCTTCTACGGCGAACGCGGCCTGCCCTTCACGCCCACCGAAAAACTCTGAGGAACTCCAACCGCTTTGGATCTTGGGATTTCGGATTTCTCTGGAGCTTGGACGCTTGGGATTCGGAGCTTTTCTCCTAGAGCCTGTACTTAACTTCATCGGAATAAATTTGCGAGCATGAGAGTGGCGAAGGCGAGCCAATGGTAATTGGCGAAGGTGGATTGGAGACGTTCATAATCTTTGGCGAGGCGTCGAAAA
>Ga0134126_10001057_pt1 | contig 34904 bp, 31 predicted proteins | sample KB31752_FD_96881 | JGI IMG/M metagenome (GOLD analysis project Ga0134126, IMG submission 96881) | Terrestrial soil microbial communities with excess Nitrogen fertilizer from Kellogg Biological Station, Michigan, USA - KB3-175-2 | ecosystem: Environmental > Terrestrial > Soil > Unclassified ...
TCAAAAACATAGTTCACATAATCGTCGGGTATGCTGTTTTTATCGGCCGGGTTATGGCGGTAGTGCGCGAAGGTATGCTTTGCGCGATCGAACAGATTGAGGCCGCCGCCGCCGGTTGACACCCAAAAGTTATTTTTTTTATCCTCGTAAATATTGATAATGGTATTGCTGCTGATGCTTTTACTGTCTTCCGGCGTATTCCGGTAAGAAGTGAAACTATTTTTGCTGGCATCATAGCGGCTTAGGCCGTTGGCAGTGCCGATCCACAGGTCGCCGCGATGATCGTTGTACATGCAGCGGATAAAGTTATCGCTGACGGTAGTGGTGTCTTTTGGATCATGGCGGTACACCTGCATGGTAATACCATCATACCTGTCCAGGCCGTTAAGTGTACCAAACCACATAAACCCGCGGCTATCCTGGCAGGTGCTGAACACATATCCGCTGGAAAGCCCCTGCTCTACGCTTATTTGCTTAAACTTCAGATCGGGCGCCTGCGCAAAGGTGAAAGCGGCATTTAAAACAAACATTAAAACCAGGTATAACCGGTTGTTTAACCGGCTGCTACCCAAACAAAAGCGGCACTTTAAGCAAGCATTCAATTAGCGAGGTTTATATTCAGGATAAAAATAATGTTATTATACGAAAGTATAATATGAAAGTTATTATTTAGCTTGACTATTACGCATTATCCGGCTGTAGCCGGCACTCATATAATTATCATATATGATTATATCGGGCCGTATAAACGGCATACCGGCAGCCATGTCACAATATAAATAAATTAATGTTCATTAATGTTTGGTTTAACCGAAACAATTTATATTTACCATGCCCTTATCCTTAAATACGATGCGAAAGCCTGTCATAGTTTTCATAGCCTTATGCTGCTTTTTTAATACGTCTTACGCCCAGTACGGCTCGTTCGATACGGCAAAAACGGTAAAGCCGTTCAGGCTGTTTGACAACCTGTATTATGTGGGCAACGACGCGGTGAGCGCTTATATACTTAAAACAGATAAGGGCCTTGTGCTGATCGACGCGCTGTATGGCAAATATGCCGGTAATATTCCGCAGGCTTGCCGTGAGCTGGGCTTCGACCCGATGCAGATCAAATATATTCTTTGTACGCACGGGCACTTTGATCATTGCGAGGGCGCCGAAGAAATTAAACAGCTAACTCACGCGCGCATCGGTATGACCGCACCCGACTGGGACGAGGCGGAATGGAAAACCAAGGCGCCTTATACCAGCATAACCGTTAAAATGACCCGCGATTGGGTGATCCGCGACGGCGACGAGCTTAAGCTGGGTAACACCACGCTTCATTTTTACCAAACTCCGGGTCATACGCCCGGCGTACTGTCGATCGCTTTCCCGGTATATGACCAGGGCAAAACCTATAACGCCTTTATGTTTGGCGGGATAGGGTTAAATTTTGACGGAGTGGAGCGTACGGAAATGTACCTGCACAGCGTTGACAGGATGATGCACATGAAGAATATCCAGGTAAATATTACCAATCACCCGGACCCGGGCCAGATATTCGAAAAAGAAAAGCTGCTTGCTGTCCGCAAACCCGGCGAACCTAACCCGTATGTAGCGCCGGCGGAATTTCAAAGCTGGTTAGCCGACCTGAAAAAAGCGGCAGAGGAGAAGCTGGCGGACGAAAAGAAAAAAGCGGGCCGGTAGCCAATAAGCCGCCCTTTCTTATGCTATGGCAAATAACGCCGGGCAGTATAAACGCAACTGGATCTCGGTAAGGTTAGCTGAATGAGTGATCATATCATCGATAAGTGACCGCTTTAAACAGGTGAGGTTGGTGCCTATGCTGCGGATGGCTTTAAGGCGGGCGGCATCCAGGTTACGGGCAGCAACGGCCTGGTAATTGCAATTTTTTTCGAGCAAAGCGATGATCTGCGGCTTATAGGTATCCGGGTTGGCTACCCATTCGGGCAACAGGCCCTGCGCGGCGGCGAGTTGAGCTGATATGGTGCCCGACTTAAGATTGTTGAAAAACCCGCTGACGCACTTGTCCAGGTCCCATCCCAGCGACAGGTAAGCGATCTGTTTACCTTGTTGATTATGATATATGTTTTGCACCATCTGGAAATTTTTAATGCGCGTCATAAATACATCAACAGTGCGCAGCAGCAGCGTAAAGGTGTTGTTATATAACCCGGCGAAAGGCAGTTTATTACCGGCATCGCTTACGCAAACAATGGAGCAGTTGTATTCGGAATGTTCTTCGGTTAATTTATGCACACCCTGGTTATCATATACGCCGCCGTCGACCAGCTTCGGATCGATCAGTGTGGCTTGCGTGGGATCGTTGAAGAAGTCTCTGTGGATGGAAACCGGTGTAAAGGCAAACGGGACGCATGAAGAAGCCGTTACGGCGCGGGCGACCGGAAATTTATCCGGTTTAAATAAAATGGGCGGTTGCTGATTGGCGTACACACTGTCGCCCATCCGGTTATGCGAGAAAGTAAAGGGCCTGGCTGTTTGAAGGTTTGTTGAGCCGATGGCAATCAGCGGCCTCGAGCAAAGCTCCGGTAATTTTTTTTCGTTGAAAAAAAATTCGTCGTACGCTCTTTCAATAACACTTCCCGCCGGGAATAATTTAAACTGGTAACTGACCAGGATATAAATCAGCACAATGACCGGCACGATGGCAAAAGGAGCGAAGCGGGTAAAGCTAACGGCAACCGAAAGCCCGATAAAAACCAGCACGACTAACACCGTGCGGATAAACTCCCATGAGCGCAGCGTATAACTGATGACACTTTTTGTTGAAAGCGCGGTTATCATTTCCTGTTCAAACTCGGCGTAAGGTTGTTTTGAAAGGCATAATGCCGCCCCCGTGATAGACCCGCCGGAAATGGTTGAGAGCACGTCGACACGATCGAGCAGGCCGAGTTCATGCAATTTTCGCAATGTGCCAAGATGGAATCCCGCTGCGCGGTAGCCGCCGCCGGAAAGCGCGAGGCCGAATTTTTTTTCGCTTATCATATTGTGATTAGAAGGTTTGGCTGTATGAATTGCTCATACACTTATAAAAGTAAATGGTATTTATCTTATTATCAAATAAATGACAACAATTTTCGCAGGCGGTGGCGGACGGTGGAGCGGAGATTAAATAAAACTGACGCTTTCAATATTCAAGTGTGGATACCTGAACCGGCGGACAGGAAAAGAAAAAGGCAGGCGTGTAGTCAACAAGCCGGCCTTTCTCATGCTATGGCAAATAACGCCGGGCATTATAAACGGCAAATTGACGACTTAATCCAAGTGCACCACTTTGTGTTCGCCCCTGTTATATACCCTAAATGGCGTTTTTATGTCATGATTTTTAGAAAAAACTTCCACGGTGTAATTACCGTCGTCAAGATAGGATAAAATGTATTTTTTTTCGGCCCTGGTCTCTTTTGTCAGGACATCTTTGAATACGACATTTTGATCATTATCGTAAATTATGACCATCGATTTTCCGGGTTCCTGTTTATCTACCATTACCGCGAAACCGCTTTTCAACCGCAACGGGATGAAACTAACTTTATCACCCAGCTTAGCGGGGTAGTTTTTAACCTTAGCCGGAGCTGCTGCAAATGCGCCTGTGCCTAATAACAGGAACAAAGCGATCCAATTAATTGACTTTTTCATAACATTTAAATTTTTTATACCGATCAAAACAAATTGGTCGAATAAATTTAAACGTCCTTTAAAAGAAAATATTTCGCGTTAGTTAAAAAAACCAGTGAGTTACAAAACAGAAAAAGCCCTCCGGCAATGCTGAAGGCTTTTCGTAACAGCAGGGCATACTCGTTTACTCCAATTCCAAAATATACTCCCCGCTTGCCGGTACGGTTACGCTTTTGCTTATGTCTACGACTTGCCCGGTTATCACATCCCGGCCTTTGGTGTAATGACCGGTAATATCGCTAAAGCGGCTCATTTGTATGGTTTTATCACCCGGCGTGCCATTTAGCATCACTAAAACAACATGCTTGTTTTTTATCCGCCCGTAAACATACACACCGCTTCTTTCAGGCGCGTAATGAACCAGGGTTCCCTGCGTTACGGCGGTATTGGTTTTTCGCCACTGCAGCAGCTTTTGCATATAATCCCAGGCCTCGTTCTGCATGGGTGTGCGGCCCGTTTTGGTGAACGCGTTGGTGGTATCGCCCGCCCAGCCGCCGGGAAAATCCTTGCGGATGCGGCCATCGCCTTCGGCTTTGGTGCCGGTCATTAATATTTCGGTCGCATAATAAATTTGCGGTATACCGCGCGTAGTGAGCAAAAAGGCCACGCCCTGCTTATAGTGCTTCAAATCGGTTTCGCCTTCACGATTAAAACGGCTCATATCGTGATTATCCAGGAAAACCAGCAGGTGGTAAGGGTCGGGATATAAAAAATCCTGTGCTATATCTTCATAAATAGCATTCAGGTTACCATTGTCTGTTTTACTGTCGAAAGCGTTCTGGCATAAAAATGTCAGCGGAAAATCCATCGACGTTTTGAGGTGGGAGTTTTTGCTGTCCAGTTTTGAATTGGCCTGCCACCATGCCGACGAGCCGGTTTTATTGTACCATGTTTCGCCCACGATATTAAAGTTGGGGTATTCGTCATTCACCTCTTTGCACCAGCGCGAAAGAAAATCAAAATCCATGTACGAATAGGTGTCCTGCCGTATGCCGTCGATACGCGCATATTCTATCCACCAGATACTGTTTTGTATCAGGTAGGTGGCGAGGTGCCGGTTGCGCTGGTTCAGGTCGGGCATGCCGCGTGTGAACCACCCGTCCCGGAACGCACGGCGCTCGCTTTCTGACGCATGGATATCCATCACCGACACGGTATTATGATTGGTTTGCACAAATTTGGCGCTGTCGTTTATCCAATCCTTTGACGGGAGGTCATTCATCCACCAGTGCGAGCTGCCGCAGTGGTTAAATACCATGTCCATCACCATTTTTAAACCTTTTTGGTGACAGTCCCTCACCAGCTGCCGAAACTCCTCATTGGTGCCAAAGCGCGGGTCGGTCTTATAATAATCTGTAATGGCATAGCCATGATACGAGCCGCCCCGCATGTGGTTTTCCTGGGTAGGGTTGAGCCATACGGTGGTAATGCCCAAATCTTTCAAATAATCCAGGTGCTGCGCTATCCCTGCAATATCGCCGCCATGGCGCGCATTGGGGTTTTTACGGTTCACCGTCACATCGTCCAGGTTATCATTACCGGGATTGCCGTTGGCAAAGCGGTCGGGCGTTATCAGGTATAAAACATCGGATGGGTTAAAACCCATCGCGCCGCTTTCGCGGCTGCGCGCCCAAAGCGGGTAATTATAGGTAAGCTTTTTACTGCCGGATGTGAAGTGCAGCGGTACATTGCCTGGTTTTGTACCGGGGGCAATATTGACGTAAATGAACAGATAATTCGGGTTGTCCGTTTTAGCCACTTCTTCTATCTTCACGCCCGGATAGCTAAGCGTTAATGCCGATTTGGCGATTTGCGGGCCATAAACCATGATTTGCAGGCGGTGATTTTTCATGCCAACCCACCAGTTGGCCGGCTCTACACGATTAATGGTGATGGCCTTTGCCGAAGGCGCCATAAAAAGGCAAGCCAGTACGATGAGGGGAAATATACGTTTATACATGGTGTTAATTTTTAAATACGAGGTATGAATAGGGTGGAAGGTCCACCGTGTTGCCTAAAGTGCTTTTTTGACTGGTAAATACATTTTTCCATTTACTGCCGGTTAAATTTTGCGGTACGCTAAAGGAAACTTGTTTATTCCGCAGGTTGGACAGCACCAGCACTTTTTCGCTGCCAGCCGCCTTTAAAAATGCGCATACATCGGCGCTGCTAAAGCTGGCGAGCTGCCCGCGCCTGATAGCGTTGCTATGGTTCCTGAAAGCAATGATCCGTTTATACTCGCCGGTCACCTGCGGCTTGGGCGTCCAGTCGATCTTTGTTTTTGTAAAAGGGAATACCAGCCGGGTGCTCATGCCCACTTCCTGACCGTTATAAATAAAGGGAACGCCCTGCATGTAAGCTACCACCACGAATGCCGCCATCGATCCCGGCTCGCCGCCAAATAATTGAAGGGGCGTACCATCAGAGCTGTTTACGTCGTGGTTGGTTAAATACCGCACCATTTGCTGCCCATCGGATGCATATCGATATTCAACCCGGTTGATGCTGTCGATGGAGTGTACAGACTTCCCTCTTCGGTAAACCTGCCTGAGGTTCCCGTAAAATTTAAAGCCAAAATTATAGTCGAACCCGTCAGCAAACAAGTCCTTGCGGCTGCCCTCGGCCAGAAACAGCAGCTTATGACCTTTCATGTTTCTTAGCGTGTCGATGGCCTGTACCCAAAAATCCGAAGGCGGCCCGTCGGCATAATCACAGCGAAAACCGTCAACATTGGCGGTAAGCACCCAATACTTCATGCTTTTGATCATCGCCATCCGCATATCGGCGTTTTTGAAGTTCAGCTGCGCCACATCGTACCAGTTAAAACCCGGGGGACTTACCACATTTCCGGCCTTATCTGTCAGGTACCAGTCCTTGTTTTTCATCCAGGGATTGTCCCACGAGGTATGGTTGGCCACCCAATCCATCATCACGGCCATGCCCCTTTTATGCGCGCCGGCCACTAAATTCCGCAGGTCGGCAAGCGTTCCAAAGTCGGGATTGACACCCCTGTAGTCGCGTATGCAGTAGGGCGAGTTGGTGGATTTTAATATCCCTACCGGGTAAGTCGGCATCAAATAAAGCACGTTGACGCCCAAAGCTTTGATCGAATCGAGACGGGCGATAACCCCCTTAAAATCGCCGGTGCTGCTAAATGCGCGGATATTCACCTGGTAGATGGATACATCGCGCCGGTCGGGGACCCCGGTAAAAGGGCGCCCGTATTGCGGCACATCCCGCTGATTGAGTATCGGGTCGGTAGCCTGCGCGGCCGCATTTTGCAGCGTAAATGCCATAGCCACGAATAATAGGAACGTCGTTATCTTTTTCATATGATATAAAATTGCTTTAGGAATGCTACCGATACACCGGGAACGTTCCCGGAAAGGTTAAACAATTATAAATAGTTTATGCGGGCAATGCAAATTAAAATAAACCGGGTGGGTTTATTAACAAGATTGATACAGATTACCCTGCCGTAATGCCGGTGCATGTCGGCATCTCGCTTGCAAAAAACCCTGCGAGGACTTGAAATGTGTATAGATTCTTCTCCGCCAGCCGGCGAATCAGAATGACAAATTGGATAGTTAGGAGTATGCCCAAACGAAAAATCTTCAGGTTTGCGGTTAAAGACTCTTGACTTAATAAAAGTGCCCAGCTGGGGCCTTCCATCGCCGGGCTTAAGTAATGTTAGGTAAAAGCAATTCTATGATAGAACCTTATTTAATAAGCTTCTTTAAATCGGCAGTTGTAATGATACTATCTGCTCCTTTTTTAGCTAAGCCTTTGGCGAGTACTTTGTCGCCTGTCCATAATTTGGCATTAAGTTCAATCCCGAGCGCTATAAAGGGCGTGTCATCTTCATCAATATCTTTTGTCAAGGCAAAAGCCTGGGTCCATGATCGCTCGCTGATCGATTCTTCAGAAACAAAATTTATAGTGGATAAAACCAGCTCCTCAATATCAGATAATGTTTTTGAATCAAGCCGGGAGTAAGCTGCTATTTTCCGTGCGTATCTTTGTAATTCGTCTTTGAGAAGCTCAGGCGCAAAGAATATAAACTCATCCTGTACATTCATTAATATTTCCCCGATAGTGGAGTGGGGATTTAACAGCGTACTAAATACAATATTAGTATCGACTATTAATTTCACTTGATAAACTTCGCTTTATTTTCGGCCCACCATCTCTTTTTGGATTCATCCGCCAGCTTATTGGCCTGTTCCTCAGTACCGGCACTTTTCCTGATGGCTTCCTTATATTTAAGGTAGTTGATTATCCGTTCAAATCCGGCCGTATCTATATCAGCAGGCAGGCGGAATATGATCTCGTTATTTGTTCTTTCAATTACCATATAACAAAAATACTAAATTGTTATCAAAAAGGAGGACCCTTCAGGAAGATTAAAGCCATCAATTGTGAATGTTTCTAATTACTTATCCCTAATTTTATCCTATGGAACCAGGAAACCTTTGTAAGCACATTGAAAGTTTAAGCGGCCTCAAAAAAGCAAAAGACCGTGTCTGCGAGGAGTGCGTGAAAACCGGCGACAGCTGGGTGCATCTGCGAACTTGCCAGTCGTGCGGCGCTACGCTGTGCTGTGACAGCTCGCCGAACCGGCACATGACCAGGCACTTCGGGGCCATGGGTCACCCGGTCGTCATATCGGCGGAGCCCGGCGAGCGATGGATGTTTTGTTACGCGGATGATGTGTTTGCTGAATACTGATGAAAAAAGCGATGGATAACGGCTGGCCGGCTTTAAATTACCATGAATTGAAAGATACCGTTGCGACGGTACAGCTGTGGACGCAAATTGTGGGCAAGATAAGGCTGTGCAAAATGCCCTGGATCAATCACTCGTGGCATGTTACCCTGTATGTATCGCCCTGCGGACTCACAACCGGCAGCATCCCCTATGAAAACGGCGCTTTCCAGGTCGACTTTGATTTTATCCGTCATCAGCTGCTGTTTAGTACCAGCTCGGGCGAAACTGCTACGGTTGATCTGTACCAGCGCACGGTCGCCGACTTTTATAAGGATGTGATGGCTCAGTTGGACGACCTGGAAATTAACGCGAGGATCCATGCTCGTCCCAATGAAATCGATCCGGCTATCCCCTTCGAAACCGATAACACCCATTACGTTTACGACCCGGCGCAGATGCATAATATATGGCGGGCCTGGGTAAAGATGGACGCTATATTTATACGGTTCAGGGCAAAGTTTACAGGCAAGTGCAGCCCGGTGCATTTTTTTTGGGGCGGATTTGATCTTGCCGTCACCCGGTTCTCCGGCCGCGAAGCACCGGTGTATCCCGGCGCCATACCCAATATTCCGCCCGAAGTTATGCAGGAGGCTTACTCGCACGAGGTTAGCAGCTGCGGATTTTGGCCGGGAAACGACCAGTTGCCCTACCCGGCATTTTACGCCTACTGTTATCCTGCCCCGGCCGCGTTCGGCAAACAGCCGGTTAGCCCTGATGAGGCATTTTTCAGCAATGAAATGGGTGAATTTATTCTGCCTTACGCGGCGGTGATAAAAGCCGCCGACCCAGCTGCGTATTTAACGGAGTTTTTACAATCCACCTATGAGGCAGCTGCCCATACCGGCAATTGGGACCGGTTAGCACTGGAAGCCGATTTTTCGAAATTTGAAAAGAGGCATTTATAACTCAATTTTGACTAAAATTTCTTGACCCCGCTGAGGCTTCCTTTGCCGGGCTCAGGATAAACCCGCCAATGCGGGTAAACTTCTCGCTTCGAACCAAATGTGTATAGATTCTTCGCTGGCGCTCAGAATGACAAAGTGGACAGTTAGAAGGGCGTCTTAAATGAAAAAGTCTTCAGACTTACGACTAATGACTTTTGACTAAAAATTAAGTGACCCCGCTGAGGCTTCCTTCGCCAGGCTCAGGATAAACTTCTCGCCTCAACAAAAAAAGTCTCCAGACTTACGACTGAAGACTTCTGACTTGAAAAAGTGACCCCGCTGAGGCTCGAACTCAGGACCCACAGATTAAGAGTCTGTTGCTCTACCAACTGAGCTACGGAGTCGGGTGATTTGATGGCTGCCCGCCTGCCGGACGGGCGGGCAAAGAAACGAATTATTTTTTTATTTCGAATGTCGATTATTCAATTTCGAATTTAGAGAGGCAATTTAGTTTCGCTGACAAAAACATGTCACTGTTCGCCCCCGTTCGCCCCGCTCCGAACGCGAACGGTATGTGTTAGCGACCAGAGATTAGAAAGCCTTCGCCTTTGGGCTTTCAGCTTTTACCTTTGGGCTTTCGCCTTTACCCTTTCACCTCCCTAAGCCATCGCATAGAGCTCATCCCGCTGCTTTTGCACCGCGTCGCTGTTGATGTATTCATCATAGGTCATCAGCTTATCGATGGCGCCGCCGGGGGTTAATTCAATAATACGATTGGCCACGGTATGCACCAGCTCATGGTCGCGCGAGGTAAAGAGGATCGTCCCGCGGAAGTCCTTCATGCCGTTGTTCAGCGCGGTGATGGATTCAAGGTCGAGGTGGTTGGTAGGCTCGTCGAACATCAACAGGTTGGCTGATTGCAGCATCATGCGGCTGAACATGCAACGCATTTTCTCGCCGCCCGACAGTACGCTGCTTTTCTTTAACACTTCCTCGCCCGAAAAGAGCATCCGGCCCAAAAAGCCGCGGATAAACTGGTCGTCCTTTTCGCCGGGCGAATACTCGCGCAGCCAGTCGATCAGGTTATCATTCTTGCCTTTGAAATAATCGGCGTTATCGATGGGGATGTCGGCGGCGTTAATGGTTACGCCCCATTTAAATTCGCCCTTGTAATTTTTATCGCGTCCCGTGAGGATATTATAAAAAGCAGTGGTAGCCAGGCTGTTTTGTGAGAGAATGGCGATTTTATCGCCCTTGTTCACCATAAAGCGCACGCCCGAAAACAGCAGTTCGCCGTTTAACGTTTTGCTCAGATTTTCGACCTGCAGTACCTGGTCGCCAGCCTCGCGGCCCTGGTTATTGAATATGATGCCCGGGTATTTGCGGTTGGAGGGCTGGATCTCGTCGAGGTTGATCTTTTCCAATGCTTTTTTCCGGCTGGTAGCCTGCTTGGACTTGGAGGCGTTTGCGCTAAAGCGCCGGATAAACTCCTGGAGCTCCTTTACGCGGTCCTCGGCCTTTTTATTTTGTTCAGAGCGTTGTTTCAACGCCAGCTGGCTTGATTCGTACCAGAACGTGTAATTGCCGGTATAAATAGTCATTTTGGCAAAGTCGATATCCACCACGTGCGTACAAACAGTGTCCAGGAAGTGCCGGTCGTGCGACACCACCAACACGATGGCCTCGTACGACGCTAAAAAGTCTTCGAGCCAGCTTACGGTATGGATATCCAGGTCGTTGGTGGGCTCATCGAGCAGCAATATATCCGGGTTACCAAAAAGCGCCTGCGCCAATAACACGCGCACCTTTTGGTTACCGTCCAGCTCTTTTAACAGCTTATAATGAAATTCTTCTTTGATCCCCAGGTTACTGAGCAGTGTAGCCGCATTGCTTTCGGCGTTCCAGCCATCCATTTCGGCAAAAAGGTTTTCGAGCTCGCCCGCGCGGTGGCCATCGGCTTCCGAAAAGTCTTCCTTAGCGTAGATAGCATCTTTTTCCTTCATCACGGCATACATTTCTTTATGACCGATCAAAACGGTCTCGATCACCGAAAAATCATCAAACTGGTAGTGGTTCTGGTTTAAAACCGCCATGCGTTCGCCGGGCGTAAAACTCACCGAACCGCTGGTAGGGTCAACCTCGCCCGAAAGGATCTTTAAAAAAGTTGACTTGCCCGCTCCGTTCGCGCCGATAATGCCATAGCAGTTGCCCTGCGTGAATTTCAGATTGACGTCTTCGAATAAAGTCCGCTTACCGTAGCGTAAAGATAAATTAGATACCGTGATCATTCCTGCTCCCTTAATTTGCCGCAAAATTACGGTAAATCCCTGTATTTATTAACACCGGTTAGCTTTACCGGTGGGAATTGCGCGTCAAACTCCCGTAAACCAGTTCATTTTGTGACGCATATCACGTTTTTAGCCCGATTTCGGCAAAAAATTAAATTACCGGGAACTTAACATTGTTTGTGGAGAAATATGTTTTTCTAAACTGCAGCGCTTATTGAAAATAAGTTTCTAAATATTTAAATTGTAACGTTTTAACCTTCTGTTAACAAATAATTTATGGTAATATTCGTTGTGGTGTTATTTATCGTAAATGTGTTAACGGTTTTGCTGCATATGCAGGTGAGGAACGAGCCGTAGAGGGGTATGCAGCTAACCGGTTTGCATATTTAGCCGCGCTGCAAGGCGCTGTGTTTCTTCGTCGGCCAGTTTTTGCAGCGGGCCGGATGCCATCATTTTCATCATCATGTTCAGATCTGCCGATATGGTAAATACCGCAGATGTTGCATCGCCGGCGGGTGCAAGCGTCCATTTTAATTCCACATCGAACGGGGGCTTTGTTACCGGCACTATTTTTATCTCCTTGTTCTCCAACCGGCTGCCGATCTTAACACTAAGCTTCGCCATGTTTTTGATGCTGAAGGTCGCTTCGTCGGCAGTAGACTTCCAATCAATGACGTTTTCGGGCATAAGGTCTTTATGATTGTTCATGTCGGCTAAAAAGCCATACACTTCGTTAACGGGCCGCTGGATTTTTACAGCGCTATCAAATGTTTTCATAGGATAGAATTTGGTAGTGCCGCAAAAATACGCTACCGCTTGTTACCTACCAAAAAAGTTACAATTCAAATTGCAGTAAATTGATACATTGTACTTTTAATAATCCCGGACTCCATGAAGAAACTTTACCTCGCGGTTGTTTTGTTAATACTGACCAGCAGTGTGTTAACGGCCCAAACCATTCCATCGCCTAAAGAATTTTTCGGGTTTAATATTGGCGACGATTATCAGCTGGCAAACTATACCCAAACGGAGGCTTATTTTAAAAGGCTGGCAGTTTCGCCGCGGGCAAAGCTGGTGGATATCGGCCCGACAGAGGAAGGCCGGCGGCAATTTATGCTGATCATCTCGTCGCCGGAGAATATGAAAAAGCTTAACCTGTACAAAAATATATCCGCAAAGCTTACCCGGGCAGAAGGACTTTCGGATGCAGAGGCCCGCGCGATGGCCAATGAAGGTAAGGCCGTAGTTTGGATAGACGGCGGGCTGCATGCCAGCGAAACCGTTGGGGCGCATCAGCTGATAGAAACTGCTTACCAGTTGCTAACCAGGAAGGACGACGAAACCAAAATGATTTTGGACCGTGATATTATTTTAATGGTTCATGCCAACCCCGATGGCCAGGAGCTGGTGTCAGACTGGTACATGCAGCAGAAGGATGAAAAGAAACGGAACATGAATGTGCCCAGGCTTTGGGAAAAATATATCGGGCACGATAATAACCGCGACTTCTATATGATGAACATGAAGGAGACGCAAAATATAACCCGCCAGCAATACCTGGAGTGGCTTCCGCAGATCGTATATAATCACCACCAGGCAGGGCCGGCGGGATCCATTGTGGCAGGGCCGCCGTTTCGCGATCCGTTCAACTATGTTTTTGACCCTTTGCTGGTTACCAGCCTCGATGCGGTGGGTTCGGCCATGAACAGCCGGCTGAATGCGGAAGGAAAACCGGGCTATACGCAGCGTTCGGGCACGCAATTCTCCACCTGGTGGAACGGCGGCCTGCGCACGGCCACTTATTTTCACAACATGGTGGGCTTACTTACCGAGATCGTGGGCAGCCCGACACCGTCGGCGATACCATTGGTGCCTGAGCGTTTGATCCCCAACAGCGCCACGCCTTATCCCATAACACCGCAGCCATGGCATTTCAGGCAGTCGATCGATTATTCGGTGTCGCTCAATTATGCCGTGCTCAATTACGCGGCCCGGAATGCTGACGAAATGTTGTACAACGCCTACCTGATGGGTAAAAATTCGATAGGTCGCGGAAGCCGCGATTATTGGACGCTCTCGCCTAAGCGCGCCGAAGCGATTACGCAATTGTACCGGCGGGCGCAGGCAATTGATACCGCTGCACGGCGCCGCGCCCGGGCCGATAGCGCCGGCAATGCGAGGACGGCCATTACGGTGGGCGGCGGCCGTGGCGGCAATATCCCCGTTAAATATTTCGATTCAGTATTGCGTAATCCCGATTTGCGCGATCCGCGAGGCTATATTATAACGGCCGATCAGCCTGATTTTGCAACTGCTGTGCGGTTTATAAACACCTGTATCATGTCGGGCCTTATTGTCCAAAAGGCGACGGCCGACTTTACGGTTGCTGGTGTAAAATATCCTGCCGGTTCGTATATCATTAAAACCAACCAGGCTTTCCGCCCCGAGGTGCTCGACCGCTTTGAGCCGCAGGACCACCCCAACGACTTTTTATACCCGGGCGGTCCGCCGATACGCCCCTACGATATGACGGGCTGGACGCTGGCTTACCAGATGGGTGTAAAATTCGACCGCATCCCTGATGATTTCAATGGCCCGTTTGCGCGCATTCCTTACGGCGAATTACAGCCCTTTCCGCACGCCGCACGGCCTGCGATATCGCCTAAAGGATATTTTATCAGCAGCAGCGCCAATAATTCGTTCATAGCCGTGAACGATCTGCTGCATGCCGGCGCGAAGGTTGATAGGCTGACCGTAGCTTTTATGGATCATCCTGCAGGAACATTTTATGCCCCTTATTCCGCAGCCGCCAAAGCAGTTTTAGACAGGTCGGCGGCTACGCTGGACGTTATCGCCATAGCTGCGAAAAACAAGCCAAAAAAACGCATCCCCATAACGGCGGCGCGGATCGCTGTCTGGAATAATTACGGCGGTTCAATTCCATCAGGATGGACACGCTGGCTCATGGAGCAATATCATTATCCGTTTAAACTCGTTTACGCAAAAGAGCTCGACTCGGGTAATTTAAAAAGCAAATTCGACGTCATCATTTTTGTTAATGGCGCCATTCCGGCCACCGCCCGCGACGGTTTAAATGCCCGTAACAACCGCCCGGATTCGGTTCCTGATCAATATAAATTCATGACCGGGCGCGTAACTGCCGAAAAGACTATCCCGCAGTTAAAAGCATTTTTAGAAGCGGGCGGCAATATCGTAACGGTTGGCAGCAGCGCCAACCTGGCCTACCAGCTTAAGCTGCCCGTTCGGAACGCTTTAGCCGACAGCATAAAAGGCAGGGAGGTGCCCTTTTCGGGCGATAAGTTTTATGTTCCGGGCGCGGTGCTGAAGGCTTCGCTCGACGAAACGCAGCCTGCCAACTGGGGTATGCCTGCCGGGACTGATGTAATGTATGACAGTAGCCCTGCGTTTAAATTATCGGCTAATACCGCCGGTATCAAACCGCTGATGTGGTTTAGCAGCGACAAACCGTTAAGGAGCGGCTGGGCCTGGGGACAAAAATATTTGAAGGATGACGTGGCGGCGTTTTCAGCACCGGTGGGAGCGGGTATGCTGTATGTATTCGGCCCGGAGATCACCTTCAGGGGGCAATCGCATGGCACATTTAAATTGTTGTTCAATGAGCTTTACGTAGCCGGCGGAAAATAAGCCGGCACAAATTATTTCGTTCCCTCCGTTTCTTTTATATGCTTAAAATAGACGATAAGTTTATCGATATTGGCCAGCACATATACTTTTGACCGGATTTTATCTGCAATATCCGGGTAATCGCCCATGATATCGGTCATGATGTCCTCGAAATTCTCGTTGGTCAGCCGTTTCATTTCTGCGGTATTTTCACCGAAATACCAGGCGGTTTTTTCGCTCTTTCGCCCGCCGCCGATAGGGATGGATATACCGCCGCCAAGCCCCGCTCCAAAGCCGCCATACCCGCCGGAACCGATGCCCGTTGAAATACCCGGCGAAAAACCAAAACCGCTGCCGCCCGCACCCCCGTTCGCAGCATATATCTTTACGGGATCTTCATCCAGGACAACCTTTACAAAGTCCATTTCGTTTTTGGCCCATGCTTCGTTTTGCGGCGCATGGGCCACTACAAAACTGTCTTTCCCCACTACAAACGACTTTAAATCGCTTGCGCTCAGTTTAAAAGGTTCGGCCTTTTTATCTTCCCTGAATTCAATAAAGCCTTCATCTTTAATCGGCGCTTTGCCGGATGGGTTGACTCTTATCAACCCGCTCATCCGGTTGCCTTTGACATCCGTAAAATGGCCGGGCTGCCATTTTTGAGCATTGACGCAAACGGCAGATAAGAACAACAAACAAAGAATGGACAGTTGTTTACACATACAATAGCAATAACAAGTATCGGCAAAATTTATTGTCGCTATAAAACAAATAAAATCGTTAAAATTGGCGCTTAAATTTAATGATATGATTGTTGATCTGCGTAGCGATACGGTCACCAAACCGACGCCCGGGATGTTAGAGGCTATGTGGAGCGCCAAAGTTGGCGACGATGTTTTTGGCGAAGACGAATCGATAACTGAACTGGAGGAAAAAGCGGCCAAAATTTTTGGCATGGAAGCAGGCATCTTTTGCCCCTCAGGCACCATGACCAATCAAATTGCTATTAAATGCTTTACCCAGCCGCTCGACGAGCTAATAGCCGATCAAACGGCGCATGTTTACCGTTATGAAGGCGGCGGGATCGCTTTTAACTCGGGCGTATCCACGCGCTTGCTCAACGGGTACCGCGGCATCATCACGGCAGAAATGATCGAGCCGGAGATCAATGCCGAAAATATCCACTTCCCGCGCACCAGTTTGGTTGTGCTGGAAAATACGGTGAACCGGGGCGGGGGCAGCTGTTATACACTGGAGCAGATCAAACCGATTGCGGCTTTGTGCAAGGCCCGGGGATTGAAGCTGCACCTGGATGGCGCGCGGATCTTTAATGCCTTAGCTCACACCGGCGATAAGGCAGCAGATTATGGCAAATATTTCGACGGTATTTCGGTTTGCTTGTCAAAAGGACTGGGAGCGCCGGTGGGGTCGGTGTTGTTAGCGGATAAGGAAACCATCAAATATGCACGCCGGGTGCGCAAGGTATTTGGCGGTGGTATGCGCCAGGCAGGATTTTTAGCCGCCGCAGGCATATACGCGCTTGACCATCACGTGGAGCGTTTAAAAATAGATCATGCTCACGCGCAGATACTGGCTGATGAGCTGGCGAAATGCAGCTGGGTAACCAACGTGCTCCCCGCCGAAACCAACCTGGTATTGTTTGATACAGCGGAACCGGCTGCCCTGGTTTCAAAGAAACTGGAAGAGCATGGCATAAAGGCATTGCCCACCGCTGCCAACCGTATCCGTTTTGTGCTGCACCTGGATGTGCACCCGGAGCAGGTGGAGTATGTGGTGAAAGTATTGAGGAGTCTTTAGTCTCGAGTCCGAAGTCTCAAGTCTCAAGTCGGAATGTTAAAGCTAAGGACTCCAGACTATTTCAACTCACGGTCTGCCGATTGCCGCTCAAGCATCCAGCCGGGGTATTCTCCCGGCAGCGCGCTTACCGCATCGATCTTTTTTAAGTCCTCTGCCGATAACTCTACTTCGGTGGATTTGATGTTAGCCTGCAATTGATCTACATTTTTTGCGCCGATGATGGTACTGGTAACGCCTTTTTGCTGGCGCACCCACGCAAGGGCGATCTCGGCCACGGATACGTTATGCTGTTTGCCGATCTCCGCCAAAACATCGATAATATCATAGGCTTTTTCTTTGTTGATAGGCGGAAAGTCAAAGTTATCGCGCCTGGAATCGCCGGCTTTTTCGTTGCCGCGCGTATATTTCCCCGAAAGGAAACCGCCGGCCAGCGGACTCCAGGGCATTACAGCGAGGTTTTGATCTGTTGCCAATGGTAAAATTTCGCGTTCGATATCGCGTCCCGCAAGGGAATAAAAATATTGCATACCCACAAATTTGTTCCAGCCATGCTTTTCGGCAATCCCAAGGGCTTTCATCACCATCCATGCCGGCCAGTTACATACGGCCACATACCGGACCTTGCCTGTTAAAACAATATCGTTTAATGAACGTATGATCTCTTCAACCGGTGTTTTCGGGTCAACGCCATGCACATATAAAATGTCGATATGATCCATTTGCAGCCGTTTCAGGCTCTCGTCGACGGATTGGAAAATATGATAACGCGACAGGCCGACATTGTTTTGCGATTCGCTCATCCGGCCGCGCACTTTGGTGGCTATCACCAGTTCATTACGATTAAGGCCGAGATCCTTAATAGATTGCCCTAATAATTTTTCGGATTCGCCGTACGAATAAACGTTGGCGGTATCGATAAAATTGATGCCGGAGTCGACCGCCGTCTTCATCAGGTCGTTAACGCCTTCCTGCTGAATTTTACCGATGGCTTCCCAGTACCCTTTGCCGCCGAAGGTCATGGTTCCGAAACATAATTCGGATACTACAAGGCCGGTATTGCCTAAAAAATTGTATTTCATAAGTTGACGATTTGTTGAGTAAAATTCTGCGTTTAACAACGAACAATAGTCAGGTGCACGTAAAATTGGAAAGAATGTCCGGTGCTATGCTGACCCAAATGATGGGCGTGCTAAAATCTAATCTGTTGATTTTTAATTACATCCCGACTAAGAATGGATGGTAAAAAACTTATGATTAACCATCGTGTTGTACGTGCAATGAATCGCCTTATAAAAAAGTTAGAGAAAATAGGCCGTGACCCGGTTATTACGGCGAAGGCCGTTGGCTTACGTTATGCTGCGGATTCAACGCCAGGCTATACCCGGAAAAAAGCGGGCGAGGGATGGAACTATTATGATGTGGAGGGTAAGCTGGTAAAGGATAAGGAACTGATAACCCGGTTTAACAGGCTGGTGATCCCTCCGGCATATACGAACGTTTGGATATCGCCTTACGAAAACGGGCACCTGCAGTTTACCGGCACCGATGTTAAGGGGAGAAAACAATACCGTTATCATGCCGATTGGAACAAGATCCGTAACCAATCCAAATATCACCGCATGCAGCTGTTTGCCGCGCATTTGCCCGATATACGGCAGCAGGTCGACAAAGACCTGGCCAGGCCCCATCTTGACCACGAAAAGGTGATTGCGCTGGTTGTGCGGCTGATGGAGTTAACCAGCATTCGGGTCGGCAATGAGTCGTACAAGAAATTATACGGCTCATTCGGCCTGACCACGTTAATGAACAAGCATGTAAAAATTGACGGCGCGACTATCAATTTTGAGTTTAAAGGCAAGAAGGGCATTTTTCATAAGGTGGCGCTGCATAGCCGCAAGCTTGCCAGGCTGATTAAACAATGCAGGGAAATACCGGGAAAAGAGCTGTTTCAATACTATAACAGCGGGGGCGAACATTGTACTATAGGCTCGGGGGATGTAAACCAGTATTTAAAAGAAATAACCGGAGAGGATTTTACCGCCAAGGATTTCCGCACCTGGGCCGGCAGCGTAAGCGCGCTGTACGCGTTTAAGGAAGCGGGTGAGTTTGATACCATAACCGAATGCCGGAAAAAAATAGTCAGCGTGCTTGACGAAGTGGCCGTAAACCTGGGTAATACGCGCACGGTTTGTAAAAAATATTACGTGCATCCTACGGTAATAAAAAGCTACGAAGACGGAACGATCTTTAAATACATTGAAAAGATTGATGAGGAAAAAGATGTCAGCAGCGCAGAATTAAATATCGCCGAAAAGGCGCTGCTCGACCTGCTTGAACACGAAAAACTGGCCGAAGCCAGTTGATTGGTGAATGGTTATTAAGTTGACTAAGTGAGCAGTTGCTATCCGATAGGCTTTAACCATTCACTTAATCAACATAATCAACCACTCACTATTTCCGCTTCTTCGTTTCAATAAACAATACACCATCTTTAGCTTTATCGCCGTATTGTTTGGTCACTTCTTCACCCGATCTTACGCTCATGCTTTCGATGTCGGCTGCCGAGAGTTTTTTGAGGTCCCGTTCCGAAGCTTCTTTACCATTGATCATGATCAGTTTACCGGATAGGTGGCTGATACTGGTTTCGCTGTTAAAATTCAGCCCGTTTATGGTTACCGCGGCCCTGGGTGAATAAGCTAGCCCGCGCCCCGGAACTGCATACACCATTGCGCGTTCCGATTCAGCTTTACTGCCCGGCTTAATGGTATAAACCATGGGTGCAAGTTCTTTGCGCGTCCTCATATCCGAAATTAGCAACGAGTCATTTCTACCGCGAACAATTACAGGGGTGCTGTTATCCGTAATTATCCATTTACCATTTGTACTGGTCAGCGCCTTCAGCTGTTTGCGCCGTTGGGCGGCGCTGAGTTTAACGCGGGGCATTAACTCTTTCCATTTTTGCGCTTTTGAATCCATCATGAAATTGCTGTCAGGCTTGAAGGTTTTAAAGTTCGAGATGTTACCTGCAATGGTAAAACGATGGTCGTTGAACTCATCAATTTTTTCCTTGAATTTTTTTCCGGCTTCCGAATCGTCGGTTGTAACAAACAAAACGCTGTGCTTGCCGTCAATTTCATCCAGCAGTTTGTTCGCCTGTTCGCCTGTCAGTATTTCAATACTGTATATTTTATCCGGGTCAAGGTTTTTAAAATCAGACTTTTTCATCTTCACGCCATTTATTACATAGGTTAGCGAATCGGTGCGCTCTGTTGTACCAATCGATACATTACCCTTTTTTAAAGTATCAACTATTTTTGAGGGTATCGCTTTAGTTGTCGGGTCGGCTATCTTTTGATTTTCTTTTGCAATAACCGGCGTTGCCGACGCATATCGTGTTGCCACTATCGCGTGGAATTTTTTCATCGTATTCGACAAGGCCTTGTAGGTATAGTGGCTTTCAGTCACCAATGCAGCCTTTGATATGCTGAAAACCAGCAATAACGCCACTACGGCAGGCACCAAAAACGCGTACCGTGTAAGCTTAAATTTCGAAGATCGTTTTGCGTTCATCATGATGATTCTTTTTTTAATGGTTGATATATTAAAATGGTTTACGATCGGGTTGGCCGAAGCGGCAAAACTTACATTAACCAAACTGTACTGATATGATTTAGTGTCGACGCCTTTTTTTAATATTTTTCGGTCGGTAATAAATTCAATATTTTCACGCACCGCCTTTTTCATCAGCCATACGCCGGGGTTGAACCAGTAAAATATAGTGCTCAATTCCGCCAGCAGGATGTCTAAGGTATGCCATTCGCTAACGTGCACCTCTTCATGCAGCAGTATGGCTTTCAGATCGGCCGGTTCGTGGTTAGCCGGGTTTACGTAAATACTGTTCCAAAACGAGAATGGCCCTGCATCGGTATCGATCAGCCGGATATCATGGTCGTAAACTTTTGAAGGTTTTGAGTTTCGGTACAGCTTAAACAACGAATACAGCTGCATAAGCAGGCGTATGGCCAGTACCAAAGCCCCTGTCCAGAAGATAACTTCAACCCAGCGCCAGTAATCGGGCCTGGTGAGCGGGGTTATTAACGCCCTGGCGGGGGCCTGCAGGTTGATCACCACGTTTTGAACCGGCCTGCTAAGCTGTTCATGCCGCCCGGCAAAACCCGAAATGTTTATTTGCGGATAGATGGTCGAAAAAAGAATGGCTGCTACCAGGTAAATGCGGTTAAGCGTATAAAAGGTCAGGTGCCTTAACACCAGGTAATAGCCCGCGCAAAACAACAGCAGCGCGATATTCACTTTTAACAAAAAAACAAACAAAACTGGCATGGCTTTATGATTTAGGGTTTTCAATCAGTTTTATGATTTCTTTTAACTCGGTTGCGCTGATCTTCTTTTCATTAGCGAAAAAAGTTACCAGGTCCTTATAAGAGTTTTGAAAGTAATCGTTTACAAAACCGCTCATAAACTTCTTTTTATATTCTTCTTCCTGTATCGCAGGGGCATAACGATACGAGTTTCCAAGCTTTTCACTTTTCAAAAATTTTTTTCGCTCCAGGTTCTTGATGGTAGATGCCAGCGTCGTATAGGGAGGTTTGGGCTCTTCGATCAGGTCAAGAAATTCTTTGATAAATCCTTTCCCTTTTTGCCAAACGGCCTGCATGGCTTCTTCTTCTTGTTTTGATAGCTTCTCCATAATTTACGATTATTTCGTAAATCTACGACTAATTCGTAATTAACCAAATTTATTTTTATTTTTTTTTGCCAAAGAATGGTAAACGCGCCGGGCTTTGCGCTTTACGGTTATTACTGTAACTAAAAAATTACCGCCGCATATAATATTTTCGTATTAATTGTTGGAACATTAAAAATAATGCTTTAATTTAGGTGACTTAAATATGACAAATATGTTATTAAACAAAAAAATTGTTGCTACACTGGGGTTGTCCTCAATAGTAGTTATGATAGCGCTTATGTCCATGGCGCCTGAGCGGGAATATAAAAACCTCAAGGTTCTGCCCAAAGATATTACGCACGAACAGCTGGGCCGTGTTATGGGCGAATGGGCACATTCACTTGGCGTACATTGCACTTTTTGCCACGTGCGTGACGAAGCAGCGAAGAAAATGGATTTTGCAAGCGACGCCAAACCCGAAAAAACAGCGGCGCGCCATATGTTTAAGATGATGAACAAGATCAACTCGAAATTTTTTGAAGCTAAAAAGGATTCGCTGGGGATGATGATGAAAACAGGGGTAGATTGCTATACCTGTCATCGCGGAAGCCCTCATCCGGAATTAAAAATACCGCAAGGCGACGAACGGCGACCAGGCGGCCCTCCTGCAGGCGGCGAGAAAAAAGATTAAAACTAATAGCAAACACCTCTTTTTTAAGGGGTGTTTTGCTTTAATGCCTTTTGGTAAATGACAACAGTTTCCGTTCGCGGCGCAACCGACGATGATCTTCCCGCTATCCTGTATATTTACAATGACGCCATCCTTACCACCACGGCTGTTTACAGCGAAAAACCGCATACGCTTGCGACGCGCCGGCAATGGTACAAAGAAAGGATGGAAAATAATTTCCCGGTATTTGTAGCTGAAAATGATAGCGATATTGTTGGTTTCAGCAGTTTTGGCCATTTCAGGACGTGGCCCTGTTACCGGTATACGGTCGAGATTTCGGTTTACGTGCAAGCATCGCAACGGGGTAAAGGCATTGGCAAATTGTTGATCGAACCCGCGCGAGGCAAATGAACATGCACGCCCTTATCGCGGGAATAAGCGCGGATAATGAAATCAGCTTGAAACTGCACAAAAACTTCGGCTTTACAGAAGTGGCGCATTTTAAAGAGGTTGGTTATAAATTCGGCCGCTGGCTCGATCTGAAATTTTTGGAGCTGATGCTGGACAATGAGCCAGGCCCTCTTGAATGATATTTAGGTTTAGCATATAACGTTCCAACCTTCCAACATTTCAACCTTTAGACATTACAACTTTCAACAATACCATTACATTTGTTTCTATGCAGAAGATACTGGTAGCCAACCGGGGCGAAATAGCGTTGAGGGTAATGCGCTCGGCGCGAGAAATGGACATAAAAACGGTAGCTGTTTATTCGGACGCCGACCGTGACGCCCTGCATGTTCGGTATGCCGACGAAGCCGTTCATATCGGCGGGGCGCCATCCAGCCAATCCTACCTTTCGGGCGATAAGATCATTGAAGCCTGCCGCAAAACAGGCGCGGAGGCTATCCATCCGGGCTATGGGTTCTTAAGCGAGAACCCGGCATTTGCAAGGCAGGTGAGGGAGGCAGGACTCGTCTTAATCGGTCCTTCGCCCGAGGCGATGGAAATAATGGGCAATAAATTGTCGGCGAAAGCCGCCGCACTAAAATACAACATCCCCATGGTGCCGGGCACCGATGAGGCGATCACCGATATCGGCGATGCAAAAAAACGCGCGATAGAAGTAGGTTTTCCCATACTGATCAAAGCCGCTGCCGGCGGAGGCGGAAAGGGCATGCGCATTGTTGAAACGGCGGGCGATTTTGAGGAACAAATGAACCTGGCGGTATCCGAAGCGACATCCGCTTTCGGCGACGGCTCGGTATTTATCGAGCGGTATGTATCATCGCCGAAACATATCGAAATACAGGTACTCGGCGATACGCATGGCAATATCGTACACCTGTTCGAGCGGGATTGCTCGGTACAGAGGCGGCATCAAAAAGTGATCGAAGAAGCGCCGTCGTCGGTGCTAACACCCGAAATTCGCGAACGGATGGGCAAATGCGCGATTGATGTGGCACGGTCGGTAAACTATACCGGGGCCGGTACCGTGGAGTTTATCATGGATGATAAGCTGAACTTTTTTTTCCTGGAGATGAATACCCGCCTGCAGGTGGAACACCCCGTTACAGAGTTTATTACCGGTATCGACCTTGTAAAGGAGCAAATACGCATCGCAAGGGGCGAGGCGATCAGCTTTAAACAGGAGGATCTTAAAATTAACGGGCATGCGATTGAGCTGCGCGTGTACGCAGAGGACCCTGATAATAATTTTTTACCGGATATCGGCACCCTGCAAACGTACGTGACGCCAAGGGGCCCTGGCGTTCGGGTGGATGACGGATTTGAGCAGGGTATGGAAATCCCTATTTACTACGACCCCATGATAGCCAAGCTGGTTACCTATGGCAAAGACCGCGCGGAAGCGATTGAAAGGATGATACGGGCTATCGATGAATACCAGATCACGGGGATCACGACCACGCTGGGCTTTGGCAAATTTGTTATGCAGCATAAGGCATTTACTTCGGGAAATTTTGACACACATTTTGTAAAGAAATATTTTGAGCCGGGCTCACTGCAAAACGGCAACGAAGAGGAAGCTATGATAGCGGCGGTCGTGATGGAAAAACTGCTTAGCGGGCAGCGACTAAGGATCGATGGTATAACAAAAAAGGATACAAGCAATTGGCTGAAAAACAGGAAAACGATCAACTAGCTAACTGAGGTTAAAAAAATCCTCGATCAAGCCGACCTGCGCTGCATTTATTTTTTCTTTTGCTTCATTGAGAGTAAACCATGCAGCGCGGTCAACTTCCGGGAATGATTGCCTTTTCCCCGACCTGGGCGGCCATTCCATTTCGAACAGGTTGCTTTCGATCACTTCATGATCGATGTCGCCCTCAACGGCCCAGGCATATACTTTTTTACCACTTTTTAAATAAACCGGCGTCAGTTCAATAAACTTACCGTCAACGGGCTGGCCCGTTTCTTCTTTAAATTCCCGTTTGGCCGCTGCAAGCGCGTCTTCGCCGTCCAAAAACTCACCTTTCGGGATCGACCATACGCCGGCATCCTTATTTTTAAAAAAAGGGCCGCCCGGATGGACAAGAAAAACCTGCAATTGACCGTTGTTTTTGCGATACAGCAGTATACCGGCACTTTGTTTAACCATGGTAACTGATTTAAATTATATACCCATTAGCGTCATGCACCACACGTTCCCATGGAACGCATTTGCCTGTTTATTTTTTTCTACCAACGAAACGTCCCTACGGGACGTCTGGTCGGTAGAATCGTAATCAATAATTTTTCACGTTCCGTGGGAACGTGTGGTGCGCATCGACGATTTAAATTCATTTGCGTACAAATTAACAAACCCAAATCTATAATCGTTAGTTTTGAAAATAATCAGCGTAATTAAATTACAGTTATGAATAACTCGCAATGGACAAGCTTTAAAGTGAAGGGCGATTATAATACCGATATCAGGAGCCTGTACGAGGCATGGGCGACCACGGAGGGCCTTGAAAAATGGTTTTTGCGAAAAGCCAGTTTTTATACCGTTCCGCGGCGGACAAGAGGGCCGGAAGAGTTTATACTAAAGGAAGATACTTACGAATGGCACTGGCATGGCTATGGCGACGATACCTTTGAAAAAGGCGAAGTACTGGAGGCCAACGGTACCGACCTGGTTAAGTTTACATTTTCGGGCGGGAGCATTGTAACGGTGGAGATGAGCAGCCGCAACGGGGTATCGATCGTTGAGCTTACGCAGGAAAATATACCGGAGGAAAGCGATCCCTCAAAAAATCTTTTTGTGCAATGCCAGATAGGCTGGACATTTTATATGGCCAACCTTAAATCGGTTATCGAGGGTGGTATCGATCTTCGCAATAAAAAGCTGGAAGTGAGTAGTAATTTTAAATAAAGGAAATAAAAGAACGATTTTGTCATCCTGAACGCAGTGAAGGATCTTCTACGTTATTGCAATGCGCAAATGCCAGCTGAAAATAGATTCTTCGCTTTGCTCAGAATGACAAATTTATGAGATAGTATCCATGTTTACAGGCATTATCGAAACATTAGGCGAGGTAACCAATCTCCGGCATGATCAGGGTAACCTGCACATCACCGTTGAATCGTCCATTTCAAGCGAATTAAAGATCGACCAATCGGTGGCACATAATGGCGTATGCCTTACAGTCGTTGCATTAGCCGATGGAAAACATACTGTTACCGCCATCGAAGAAACGCTTGATAAAACCGACCTCAGCCTTTTAAAGGTTGGCGACCCGGTTAACCTGGAACGCTGCATGCAAATGAATGGCCGGCTCGACGGCCATATTGTGCAGGGCCACATTGATCAAACTGCGTTGTGTACCGAATTTAAAGCGCTGGACGGGAGCTGGGAATATACCTTTGAATATGATGCCGCCCCGGGCAATGTTACCGTGGAAAAAGGATCGGTATGTGTAAACGGCATTAGTTTAACCGTGATCAATTCAAAAAGCAACAGTTTTTCTGTCGCCATTATACCATACACGTTTGAGCACACCAACCTGAAACAGGTGCGCAAAGGCTCCATCATTAACCTGGAATTTGATATTATCGGCAAATATGTCGCCCGGCTGGTGCGGCATTAACCGCGTAATTGACTGATGCGTTTTTTTGCGTAGTTGATGTAGGTGGCTTGGTCTTTCGGTGGGTTGCTGCGAACGTACTTTCTAAAGTAACGCACCGCTAATACCTTATTCTTCAGTTGCGCATCGTACAAGTTAGCCAGCGCATAATACGTTAGCGGCAAGGCGCCGTACAGCAAACTTTTTTGATAGGCGTTCACGGCATTTTTTAACCGGTGCAGGTTATCGTACGAGTCGGCGATTTCGCTGTAGTATGAATTTACATTCGGCGAAACAGCCTCTTTTATCGCCTTATCAAAATACTGCACGGCCATAGCCTGGTTGTGCAGGGCTTTGTAGCTCATTGCCATATAGTAATAGGAGGTTTCGCTCGCGGTTTTACTCTCTTCCAGTAATTTAAAAGCGTTTATACACTGGGTGTAATTTTTCAAATTGTAATAACTGTTACCCAACATATTGATAACGATGCTGGTTTGATCGCCCGACTGCATCAGTTTGTTGCATATTAAAACGGTTTCCGGGTATTTTTTCAAATGATAAATGGCCTGGGCTTTGCCAAACAGCAAAAGCATATTTGACGTATCGGCACGTAAAGCCGTTGTCACCACGGTATCTGCTTTATTGAAAAACTTTAAGGTTAAATAGAAATTTGTGAGGTCGTAAGCCACATCCGGCTCAACGGGGTTAATGCGGTTTGCCTTTTGCAGGTAATTTACGGCGTTCATTACATCGCCCATGTTTTGCGAAAGGGTCGCCATTTGCTTGTAAACACTAAAGTTTACACTGTCCTTTTGCAATATCTTTTTAAAATAAACGAGGGCCTTCAGATTGTCGCCCCTTCGCGCGCTGATATTCCCCAAATGAAATAGTATGGCTGTGTTTGTCGTATCGGTTTTGTAAATGCGCTGGTAATACCCATCGGCATCCGGCAATCGGCCCGCCATTTGCGAAGCGTAGGCCAGGCTGGAAAGTGTTTTCATGTCGGTGATAGGTTCGGGGTAGGTCCTTTTTAGATAATCAGCCGCCTCTGCGAACCGTTGATTTTGGTAATAATCTAATAACATAGCATCATCACCAGTCGATTTTTGTTGGGCAAACCCGTTCATGAACGAGCAAACAAATACCATAAGCAGCAGGATCGGTTTCATAAAACTAATTATTAGTTATTCATCGTATATCCAAATTTTTAAACAATTCGGGCCGGAAAACGTTATAAGGAGATACAAAACAAAGCAAATACGATGGATAAGTTAAAGAAATTTGGGCTGATGGAAAAAATTGTCCATGAGTTGGAAGACCTGAAAAACAGTCAGCAGGCCATTATTCAAAAACTGGCAAAAATTGAAGTTGACAACATGGAGCTCAACGATAAAAGGCTGGAAAAAGACTTGCCTGATATGCACCAGCGCGTATCCGATAACCTGGATACGATTGCCGGCATTTTAGAAGACTTCGCGTCGCAAACCGACCAGTACAGCGATAAGAATAATATTGCAGCATTGAAAGAGCAGGACGCTATTGATAAATTATAGATAGTGATCGGAGATTGGAGGTTAGAGAGTGGTTAAAAAGCCAGGATAAAACCCCAATCACCAATCTCTAATCAATACTTTTCCCTTTCATCGCCACACTGATCGCCTTGTCCATTAGCCGTTCGGCAAAAGGGCGGGTAAATTCGTTGATCGCATCGATCGCTTTATGGATATGATCCTTGTCGCCGCTCGTCAGCGCATTTTTTAGGGTATCGATATATTGACTGGTTTGCTCAATTTCTTCGCCAGATAGGTGATCGCTGTTTTTTTGTAAAAAACGTTCAACGGTATAAACCATTTGCCCGCCTTCGGTGCGTGCTTCGATCAGCATACGCTGGGTCACATCATCTTTCGCGTGAGTAATACTGTCCAAAAGCATTTGTTCTACCTGGTCGTCGGTAATGCCGTAGGTCGGTTTCACTTCCACCTCCTGTTTAACGCCCGAACGCAACTCAACAGCTTGTATCTTCAGGATGCCGTCTGCGTTAAGCAAAAAATTAATATCCACCTTAGGGAAGCCCGCCGGCATGGATGGAATACCTTTCAACTCAAACTCTGCCAGCTTGCGGTTCTCTTTGATCAGGTCGCGCTCGCCCTGGTACACGGCAATTTTCATATTTACCTGGCCGTCAATCGAAGTGGTATATTGCCGCCCGGCTTTGGTCGGTACCTTTGAATTACGCGGGATGATCACATCCATCAGGCCACCCATGGTTTCAATACCCAGCGAAAGGGGTGTAACATCCAGCAATAAAATATCTTTACGGTTGCCTGCCAGGATATCTGCCTGTATAGCTGCGCCAAGCGCCACCACCTCGTCCGGGTTTAGCTCATCGTGTACCGGTCGGCCAAAAAATTCAGAGACCATTTTCTTTACGAGAGTCGTGCGGGTCGAGCCGCCTACCATGATCACTTCATCGATCTGGCTGATGTCCAGTTTGGCATCGTTCAGCGCGTTTTGGCAGCACACTATCGTCTCCTGCACTTTAGGGAGGATCAGCTCCTCGAAAGTGGTACGGGCGATGGTGCACCAGATATCGCCAATTTTATCATTTACAAGGCTTTGATAGGCAAACGCCTTTTTCGTTTCTTCGGCCTTAAGCCGCAGCTGCTGCGACAATTTGTTATCAGCAAGCACGTCCGCCCGGTTCAATTGATTTTTTTCGATCCAATAGTCGACAATAGCGCGGTCAAAATCATCGCCGCCTAAAAAGGTATTGCCATTGGTTGAAAGAACTTCAAATATGCCGTTTTGTATCTGTAAAATGGAAACGTCAAACGTGCCCCCGCCCAGGTCATAAACGGCAATGGTTTTTGTTTCTTCCGGGTTTAGCCCGATGCCATAGGCCAGGCTGGCCGCGGTGGGCTCATTCACAATGCGCAGTACATCAAGGCCCGCCAGCTTGCCCGCATCGCGCGTGGCCTGGCGCTGCGAATCGTTAAAGTAGGCCGGCACCGTAATAACGGCGCGGTTTACGGGCGTTTTTAGCGCATGTTCGGCGCGGGCTTTTAGTTCCTTTAATATCAGTGCCGATAGCTCGATCGGCGTATAAAATTTATCGCCAACTTTTATTTTAACAAGGCTCTCAGAGTCATCGTCGATAACCTTGTACGAGAAAAAATCCTTATAATTTTCGATATCATGGTACGAGCGTCCCAGCAGCCGCTTTACGGAGAAAACGGTATTTTGAGGATCGGTTATTAAATAATCTTTGGCCTCGTTTCCTACGGTAATCTCTCCGGCCGGTCCAAAGTGAACCACCGAAGGCACCAAAACGCCTTTGCCTGTATCATTTATTACCTGCGGGTTTTTATCCGGGTTGATAAAAGCAACCAGCGAGTTTGTGGTCCCGAGGTCGATGCCGACGATCAATTCTTCTTTTTGTATGGAACCTGTTGCCAGGTTGATGGAAACTTTAGCCATGTTTTTGTTAACAACCGGCAAATGTAGGGAGTTTTGGGTGATCGCGTGTCATCACAGTGTTTTTCTGAGGATTTCGAATTTCGGATGTTCAATTTCGAATTTATTGCGTTATAATTTAAATTGTACAATTCCGAAAGGTACAGTCCATACAAATAATAAGATTTTGTCCTTACTTTCACGGCGGATGAAATACCGCTTACGGCTTATACTGCTACTGATAACCGCCACTGCCACTTTTACCAAAGCCCAGGAGTTCGGCGGCAACCCGCCGTCGGTAAAATGGAAACAGGTCAATACGCCTGCCGCCAAAGTGATATTTCCCAACGGGCTCGATTCGGCAGCTATGCGTGTTGCCAATATCGTACAGCAAATGAACGGGGCGATACAGCCCACGATAGGATATAGGCAAAAGCAGATCAGTATTGTGCTGCAAAACCAAACAACCGTTTCAAACGCATACGTGGGTCTTGCGCCGTTTCGCAGTGAATTTTATATGACCCCCGAGCAAAACAGCTTCGATATCGGCAGCTTGCCCTGGCCCGAACAGCTGGCTATACACGAATTCAGGCATGTGCAGCAGTATAATAATTTTAACGTCGGCCTTTCACATGTACTCAAGATTTTTTTTGGCGAGGGCGGCCAGGCGCTGGGCAACGACCTGACCGTGCCCAACTGGTTTTTTGAAGGCGACGCTGTTTTTAACGAAACCCATGTAAGCGAACAGGGCAGGGGCAGGCTGCCTTATTTTTTTAACGGGTACCGCGCGTTATGGGCCGCGGGCCGCGATTACAGCTATATGAAGCTGCGCAATGGCTCATACCGCGACTATATACCCGACTGGTACCCGCTCGGCTATATGCTGGTGGCTTACGGGCGCGAAAAATATGGCGACGACTTCTGGAAAAAAGTGACCCATGATGCCGCCGCCTTTAAAGGGGGGTTTTACCCACTGCAAAAGGCGATTAAAAAATATTCGGGCAAAAGTTTTGTTCAATTCAGGAATGAAACATTCACTTATTTTAAAAATCAGTTTGAACCGCCCGAAATTTATAATGGCGAATATTTACATCGAATTCCAGTTTTTGAAAAATATAAACATTTTAACGCCGACCGGGAGTATCCGGCCTATGTGAATGACAGTACCCTCATTTACATGAAAAGCACTTATAGCCACGTGCCGGTTTTTGTGGTAAACACCGGCGGCCTGGAAAAGCAGATCAGTGTTAGGAGCATGTCGCTCGGCAATTATTTTGCATATCAAAACGGTAAAGTGATCTATGCCGCATACCGCCCCGATTTGAGATGGAACTACCGCGATTACAGCGAGCTGATGCTGCTGGATGTTAAAACAGGAAAGGAACACCGTATTACCAAAAACACAAGGTATTTTTCGCCCGCCTTTAATCCGGACGGAAAAGCGATCGTAGCTGTAAAGGAAGGAACGAATGGCAGGAGCGACCTGCACCTGTTGTCGGCAGCCGATGGCAGGCTTATTTCTGTGGTTCCAAACCCGGACAACCTGTTTTACACTTATCCTAAATTTTATAGAAAGGATAGGATCATTTCAGCCGTAAGGGACCGAAAAGGCAGAATGTCGCTGGCTGAGATCGGCATCAAAACCGGCAATACAACATACCTGTTGCCGTTTACCTACCAACCTATTGTATTCCCGGTTATAAAAAACGACACTGTTTATTTTTCAGCGGCATCGGGTATTAACGACCGCCTGTTTGCCATGAGTTTGAAAGATCATAAACTATATGAACTGGTTGGTGGTAACGAAGATAAAACTATAGGCAGCTATCAACCCGCGGTTGGCAGCGAAAAAATTGCCTGGGTGGGATTCACGGCCTTCGGTTATAAGATCGTGGAGAAAAACAGGAACGGTCTGAATTGGATGCAAGCCGGCGAACACATACCCGGTGGTTTGCCCGATTTAAACATAAATGCTCTAAAAAGAGATAGCGCCACCAACCTGCTGGCAAAGATTAAAAACGATGCGCTGTCAGTAACCAAGTACCGGAAATCTTATCATTTATTTAACTTTCACAGCATTATTCCCGATTTCACCGACCCGAATTACACGATAAACCTTGCCGGCGAAAATGTGCTGAACACGCTGCAGTCGCAGCTTTCATTTACCTATAACCGCGACGAAGGCTATAAACAAACCGGTTTCGACGCGATCTATGGCGCTTTGTTCCCTTATATTTCCGCCGGCGCCAGTTATACTTTCGACCGTCGCGGCTATCAAAACGGCAGGAACATTTACTGGAGCGAAACGGACCTGCACGCGGGATTTGAGTTGCCCTTTAATTTGAGCAGCGGAAAAAACTTAACCTCGCTACAGGCCGGAACGGACCTTTATTATAGCAGCGCGAGTTTTCAGCAGCCTTACCGCGCTTTGTTTTCCGACTTGAATACCTATTTGAACTATTATATCAACTTCAGCAACAGCATTCAGCAAGCTAAACAAAATATTTATCCGCGGTTGGGGCAAAGCGTTATAGTTAATTATAAATCGGCGATATCAAACGTAGCGGCCAACCAGTTTTTACTGAACGGTTTGTTTTATTTCCCGGGTTTTATGATCAATCATAATTTGGTTATCAACCTGGCACATCAGCAAAAAAATAAAAACGAGGTGATCGATTTTTCAAATGATTTTCCATTTTCACGCGGCTATACCGCTGAAAATTTATATCACATGAATAAAGCCGGCGCGAATTACCACTTTCCAATTGCCTACCCGGATGCTGGTGTGGCTAATACGATCTACCTGTTGCGGCTTAGAGGTAATTTGTTTTACGACTATACCTACGCCACCGATTCGTTTAACGGTATGCCGTTTAAAGGAACTTTTCGTTCGACAGGCGCCGAATTGTATTTCGATACCAAACTATTTAACCAGGGCGCAATTTCTTTTGGCTTCAGGTACAGTTACCTGGTTGATAAAGACATTTTTGGGGGCGCCGGGCGTAACCGGTTCGAAGTCATTGTGCCGGTTACTATTTTTTAGCAGCGCTTTTACAATTCGTTCGCGTTCCTGATGATCTGTTTTACCCGTTCCGCATCCGTCACGTCAAGGCTGTACTCATCGCCATAATTCTGCCCCATCACGATATGGTTATTTCTGAAAACCATTGGGCTGTCAAAACGCCTGCGTGCCGAAGCGTGTATTTCTGTTGCGCCTGTAAAACGCACCAGGTCGGCTGCGTTGGTTTCACTGATACCGCACCCGGGCATAATGTTTATCCGGCCCGCCGCCTGCTTAATTAAACGCATAATGACGCCGGCCCCTTCCATAGCAGTCGTTCTCCCGCCCGAAGTAAGGATCCGGTCGCAGCCTATTTCGATGACATCCTCAAGGGATTGGTTAAGGCCGGCAGACAGGTCGAACGCCCTGTGAAACGTTGCGCCAAGGCCATGTTGTTTGGCCATATTAACCAGTGTTGAGCACCGCTCTTTGTCAATCGTCCCATCGGGTTTAAGGATGCCGATCACTATCCCGTCGCATCCGGCCTCGATGCAATGCCGAACATCGGCGATCATAACATCAAATTCAAGATCGGTGTATAAAGTATCGCTGCCACGCGGCCTTATCAATACATATATGTTTATATGCAGCAGGTTACGCGCCAGTGCTATCTGGCCGTACGAGGGGGTTGTGCCGCCCTCATACAAGTTTTCGCAAAGCTCCACGCGCGCCGCGCCACCCTCCTGGGCTGCCAGGGCCGAGGTAACTGAGTTAGCACATACTTCAAGTAAAACGCGCTGGTCCATAATGCTGGTTATACGGTGCGGTCGCCAGTGTGGATTATCAATGGTAATATTATCTGAATATAGCTAAAATACAATCAATAAATACTTTTTCCTTTAATAATCAAATCCTGGCTCTGCCGGTTGCAAACAGCGAACGAAAAACCGGATTGAATAGCGTATGCGCCATATTCGCCTTTTTTATTGATCGCCAAAAACCCCACCTGGATCTGTTTTGCGGTATCAGGCTTCTTCTTAATAATTCGCTTTACCGCCTCTTTGCAGGCATCCTCCGGCGAGTGGCCCTGGCGCATCAATTCGACCACTAAAAAGCTGCCGACATTCCGTATCACTTCTTCGCCAACACCGGTTGAGGTGGCGCCGCCTATCTCGTTATCCACATATAAGCCCGCACCAATGATGGGGCTGTCGCCAACCCGGCCATGCATTTTAAAAGCCATACCGCTGGTTGTGCAGGCGCCTGAAATATTTCCCCTGGCATCAATGGCCAGCATTCCGATCGTATCATGATTATAACGGTTACCCGGCGCATGCTGTTTATTTTCGATATTGATCACCGGTGCGTACTTTGCTGTTTTAAGCCATGCTTTCCATGCCTTTTCAGACTCGGGCGTAAGCAGCTTCTCTTTCTTAAACCCCTGTTCAACCGCAAATTGGGTAGCGCCGTCGCCTACCAGCATTACATGCGGTGTTTTTTCCATCACCAGTCGGGCGACGGATATCGGATGGGCAATGTTTTCAATAGCCGCAACGGAGCCGCAATTGCCAAACTCGTCCATAATACATGCGTCGAGCGTGACATGGCCATCCCTGTCGGGATAGCCTGCGCGACCGACTGTGTGGTTGTTCATATCCGCTTCCGGGATCCTTACGCCGGCCTCAACCGCGTCGAGCGCACGGCCGCCCTTTGCAAGGGTTTTCCAGGCTTCTTTATTTGCCGCTACGCCAAAATCCCAGGTCGAGATCACAATAGGATAACTACCCGGCGGATTTAAGATGCCGGATTTGGCAAATCCGGACGTAGAAAATGCCGCCAGCGAGGCGCCGGCAGCCGATACCTTTATAAACTTTCGGCGGTTATACATCGCCGCTAATATATCGATTAGGCTTTTAAGGTGA